>Ga0210394_10000050_pt1 | contig 282222 bp, 234 predicted proteins | sample IncBWC12MmetaG_FD_160121 | JGI IMG/M metagenome (GOLD analysis project Ga0210394, IMG submission 160121) | Forest soil microbial communities from Barre Woods Harvard Forest LTER site, Petersham, Massachusetts, United States - Inc-BW-C-12-M | ecosystem: Environmental > Terrestrial > Soil >...
GCTGCTTTCGGTTCACGTAGCGAATCAGAGGCTGTTTGCTGATCGGATTTTCTTGGCTCATGCCGCGAGCTTACGGCAGACTTCTTTTTTTGCAAGATGGAAATTCAGAGGTTTCTTCACAGCTTCTGCGGCGAGAGTGCGGCACCCGGAAAAACCAGGCGTTCCCTTGGGTGGTGTGGAAAGGTTGGCCACTCGCCCACCCGGAAATTCTTGATGCGTTCCTTTGATTGGCGCGGACAGGTAGCCAGCCCGTTATAAATGAGTGCGATTTCGGCCTAGGATTTGATATACAGGCACGTACAATAACTCGCATATTTGGAAAAGTTCGCGCGGTGGACCAAGGGGCGACGAATGATCAGATGGAAATGCACCGCTGGAATCGTTGCGCTGGTGATAGTCGCTGCCGCTGCCCCAGCCGAAGATTCGGGAACGCCTTCGAGTCCGCCCGCTGATTCCGCGCAGACCACTACTCCTCCGAAGCAAGAGCCAGCGCCGCCAGCACCTGCCGCAAAGCCTTCGAGAATTCGGGTTGGTGGGAATGTCGCAGCACAGGGCTTGGTCCATCAAGTTGTGCCGATCTATCCGCAACTAGCCAAGGAAGCGCATATCAGCGGCACCGTAGCGCTTCATTGCGTTATCGGCAAAGACGGAACCGTGACGCAGCTTGAATACGTATCCGGGCCGCCGATGCTAATGAAGTCGGCGATGGACGCCGTTCGCCAATGGGTCTATAAGCCGACTCTGCTCAACGGCGAAGCGGTTGAAGTGGATACCACGATCAGTGTTGTTTTCACGCTGGGTGGCAATCCGACGCCAGCAACGACAGACAAAGCACAGGCTCCTTCGGCTTCTGCAGCGGCAACTTCAGAACTCCCGATACCCAGCCCTCGAGCCAAGGCGTTTGACATTTCGCAGGCGCCCTGCGTTTACGAACAAGTGCGCGGAGCAATGCGGTACGAAAACGACGGCACCGGCACGCTCGAAATCAAAGCGCGAATTAAGGTTCAGTCCGGTGCGTGTATCGAGAGAGCCGGCCAGCTGGTCTTCAATTACAACAGCGAAAATGAACGGCTGGACATCGTCCGCATTCAAGTCACGAAGCCGGATGGTAAAACGGTGAATTCCGGGGCGGAGGCAGTGCAGGATCTAAGCGCGCCGGTGGCGCTGCAGGCGCCGATGTACAGCGATGCGCGGCAAAAGCACGTTACCGTTGCGGGGCTTTCTGTTGGCGATACCGTGGAGTACGACGTCATCAACACCACCGTGAAGCCCCTGACGCCGGGCCAATTCTGGCAGACATGGAAGTTCGCCGACGACGCTCCCTGTCTTGACGAGCAAGTTGAGTTGAATGTCCCGCGGAGCCGGTCACTTAAGATGAAGAGCCCGCCGGACGTATCGCCCGTTTCCCACGCGGAAGGCGACCGCGAGATTTACGTTTGGAAGACCACGACCGACCACGCCGCAGAAGCTCCCCTGCCAGGGTTAGCAAATACGCAAGGCTTTGACCCGACGGCGCTGCTGCGCGGCGTTCAGCCTCTGCCGTTCCGCAAAATCTCGTTCAGCACGTTTGAAAACTGGACGCAAGTAGGCCTGTGGTATTCACAACTGGAACATGACCGGCGCGTCCCATCCGCCGAAGTAAAAGCACAAGCGGACGAAATCGCCAAAGACGCGACGTCCGACCTTGCCAAGGCGCAAGCCTTGTACCGGTGGGTCGCACGCAATATTCGCTACGTCAGCCTCTCGTTCGGAGTGGGCCGCTATCAGCCGCATTACGCGGCGGAAGTTCTGACGAATCGTTACGGCGATTGCAAAGACAAAGCAACATTGCTCGACGCTCTGCTGGAGGCGGAAGGGATTCACAGCTCGACGGCCCTGATCAACAGCAAATTCGATGTCGATCCCGACGTCCCCGCACCATCCCAATTCGATCACGCCATTTCGTTCGTATCGACCGGGGGCAAGGACATGTGGCTCGATTCGACCGCGCAGGTGGCCCCCTTCCAATATCTGCTACCGCAACTCCGCGGCAAAGATGCCCTGATCGTTTTTTCGGAGCACGGAGCGGAATTGCGCAGAACTCCAGCCGAGCTGCCATTCCCGAAATACTACCGGCTGGATGTTGACGGCAGTGTGACCAAACGGAAAGTCGACCTGCAGCTCGCCTTTGAAGCACGCGGAGACCTCGAGGTTTTGGCGAGATCCGCGATGCTCAGCTTACCGCTCAGCCAACTCACTCAAGCGATGAGCATGGGCGCTAAAAAATCTTCGCCGGATAGCAACGCCTCGTTCACCGACCTGAAAACTGGAGACCCGTTTGATACCACGAAGCCCTTCCGTGTAGAGGTGCACATCAATATAGAGTTGCCTGAGACCTCGACGGCCTCGACATCCTCTTCGTCCAAGTCCAGTAGCTCTGACGTGAACGATGCGCTGAAGCTATTTCTTCCGGAACCGCCGTCATCACCCAGACCGCTCTCGTTGTACGGACCAAAGGAAATGGAGTTCAAAGTAAAATTGGACATGCCCGAGACGACAGACTTCCCCAGGATTCAGCCGGCGCACGTCACCACGGATTTTGCGCAGTTCGACGCGAGCGGATCGGTGGAAGGTCACGTCGTTTCCATAGACCTCGATTTGAATATTCGAGCGTCGGAGATTTCCGCAGCGCAAGTGTCAGAGTACACTCACTTCCGGGACGACGCTTTGGAAAAGTTGAATAATTTCATCAAGAGCGTGAAGGAGAGTAAGCGGGCCACGGTTCCTGCAACTTCTGCGGCATCGCCATCCGCCGCGGATCCATCCTCGCCTACCGATGAAGAGGAAGCGCGCCAATTGTATGCGTCGGGCCTGAAAGCGCTGAAAGCAGGCAACTACCACGCGGCGGTGGAATTGCTGGAAACTTCCACGGCTCGCGACCCTCACAACAGCTCCGCGTTGAACGATCTGGGACGCGCATATATGTCGTTGAATGAGCTGCCGCAAGCCGTTGTCGCGTTGCGCAAGGCGACGGAGGTCAACCCCGAGGACCCGTACGCCTTCAATAACCTGGGACTGGCTTTGATGCGGCAGCGAAAGTTCGATGAAGCGACCGCAGCCTTCAAGAAACAGCTCGAAATCAATCCGCAAGACCGTTTTGTTCACCCCAATCTGGGCCGGCTCTACTTGCAAACGAACGAATACGAGAAAGCAGTAGCCGAACTCGAGATTGCGGCGCAGGCTGCGCCCAATGACGCCACCATCCATGAGAACCTTGGCTACGGATATGCCAAGACAAACCAGCCCGAAAAAGCTGTGAAAGCGATGGAACGCGCGCTCGAACTCTCTCCTGTGCCCTCGATGCAAAACACCGTCGCCTACGAAATGGCGGAAATGAATGTGCACCTCGATCGCGCGGAAGCTCTCGTACAATCAGCGATAGCCACGCTCTCCGCGCAGTCGAATACGACAGACCTATCCGCGCTTTCCAATGCCGACACCAGTCGCATGTGTAGCTTAGCCGCCTACTGGGACACGCTTGGCTGGATTAAATTCCAAGCAGGCGACATGCCGCAAGCCGAGAAATTCATAAGTGCCGCGTGGGGGCTGTGTGAATACCCGGCGATTGGCGACCATCTCGGACAGATTTACGAGAAAGAGGGGCGCAGGACGGACGCAACCGTTCAGTATGAGATAACGCTCGGGAAGCCTTACGCTATGCCCGAAGCGCGCGCGCGCCTCGCCGCGCTGCTTCCGTCAGGCGACGATCTCGACGTCAAAATCACCAATGTAAAAATGAAGCGCGCAGCCGGCGAGGGAATAAAATTCAATAACTCGCGCAACATTGACGATAACGGAGAGCTGTGGCTGCTGCTAAAACCCGGACCCGCTGTGGCGGGCGTTCAATTTATTAGAGGTAGTGACGAGCTGAAAGCCACCGCTGCTGATATTCACGCGCTACATTTCCCGGATACCTTTCCGGATTCCACGCCGATTACATTACTCCGGCAGGCGTGGGTGACCTGTTCCAACAACACTCATGAATGCAAGATCGGTCTAATCCCCGCCGACTTGGTTTCGTCCGCGAAGTAGTCGATCCTCGTATACCGTGCGTGACTCGGGAAGTTGCGTGGGTTCGTTGACTTGCCGGGCCGGGCAAAATAGTATGCAGCCCTTGAGTTAGTTTCCTTCCCTGAATATGGCGCTTATAACTATGCTGTTCACCGACGTGGTCGCGTCCAGCGCTACCAAGCGGGACACGTCGCTCGGGCGGGACAATCGCGAGCGCGATCACGCCTATCTGACGCAAGTGCAGAGGCCGCATTTCGAGCTGGTGCGCGCGTGCTGCAGTGCGCATGGCGGACGAGAAGTCAGCACCACGGGCGACGCATTCTTTTTGACATTCGAGGATCCAACCGCCGCAGTGCGCTGCGCCGCGAGCATTCAAGAACGACTGGCGCAGAATCCGATCGAGACGCCTGGGGGTGCTTTGCGGTTGCGCATCGGCATCCACTCGGGATTCCCGGAATTTTTCGAGGGCAGCTGGCACGGGACGGACGTGGACACGGCGGCGCGGGTGGCGTCCACGGCAACGGAACGGCAAATATTGGTTTCGTCGCGGACGTACGAACTCGTCCGCCAAATGACGGACGTAAAATTCCACTCCCGCGGCGAGTTCGCAATGAAGGGTGTGGAGCGCATGGTGCTGTGGGAGGCCGCTTGGGATGGAAAAGGCCCGCGGCCGACGGCCATTCGACCCCTAGACGTGGGCCGGCGAAGAAAACGCAATCTGAGGATCGCTGGAGCGGTGGCGGGGACGATGCTGGCCGTTGGGGCGGGCGTTTATTTCTACCGAAGCTACATATCCGGCCGGGTGAGCATGCCCTTGAATAACAGGCCTACCGTGGCGGTGGTGGGTTTCAAGAACCTCGGCAAACCGGAAGTGGAGTGGCTCTCGAACGCGCTCTCGGAAATGCTGAGCACGGAATTGGGGTCCACGGATGCGGTGCGCACGATATCTCCGGAGAATGTTTCCACGGCGAAGATGGATCTGGGGCTGGCGATCGTTCCGACCTTCAACATTGCGACACTGTTGAAAATCCGGCGCATTCTGCATTCCGAATATGTGATTTCGGGCGCTTACGTCGCGATGGGAAGCGCAGGAGGCGATTCCATCCACGTGGATGTGCACCTGCAGGATGCCGATACCGGGGAATCCATTTTCTCGCTGGGAGAGGATGGCACGATTGCAAATCTGCCCGAGCTTCTGCGGAAGGTGGCGACAGATCTGCGGAACCGGCTGGGAGTTCAAGACCAGCAGGGGTCGTCCGGCGAACAATCCAAGGCAACCGCAGCATTGCCGTCGGATCCTGAGGCTTTGCGAACTTATACGGAAGGCGTCGCAAAACTGCGGTTGTTCGATGCGCTGGGCGCGCGAGAGTTGCTGGAGAGGGCGGTCGCGCTTGCGCCCAATCTCGCGCTGCCACACGTGGGGTTGGCACGAGCGTGGGAGTTGCTGGGATACGACGAGAAGGCGCGCGGCGAAGCCAAACTGGCGGTACAACGATCGGGCGGTTTGCCTCCGCGAGAGCAACGCTCAATCGAAGCCGAATATCACGAAATGAATTCCCAATGGGACCAGGCCATCGCCATCTACGAGGCTTTGTGGGTTTTGTATCCGGACGAGCCAGACTACGCACTGGCGCTCGCGAACGCTCAGACCTCCGCGGGCAAAGGGCAGGATGCCCTGGGCACGCTGGCCAAGCTGGGCAGTGAGCAGCAGATGAAGGATGATCCGCGCGTGGAACTTTCCGTGGCTTTGGCCGCTGAGTCGCTGGCGGACACTCAGAAACAGCGAGACGCAGCGCAAGACGCGGCGGAGAAGGCCACGCGACAAGAATCGCGGCTACTGGCAGCTCATGCGTATTGGCAACTTTGCAGCGCCTACTACGCTCTGGGCGAGTACCAGAAAGGAGAGGCAGCGTGCAATTCGTCGAACGGCGCCGCACCGTTCGACGATGAGATCAAGGCGCGCAGTCAGACGGTTTGGGCCAACATCATGGAGGCCCGCGGAAACATTCCTGAAGCGCTAAGTATGCGGCGACAGGCGCTGGATACAGCACGGAAGCTTGGCTCGCAGAAAGACATGATCGGGGCACTGCAGAATCTCGCGGACATGCTTAGCTCTCAGGGAAATGCCAAAGAGGCAAGAGCTGACTACGATGAGGCTTTCCGGATTGCGCAGGCGATCGGAGACAAACTAGGCTTGGTCAAGCTGGAGAACAGTCTGGCTAATGATTTGAGCGCCAACGGCGATTTTACCGACGCCCAAGCTATGTATCAACGCTCACTACAAACTGCGCGAGAGATTGGAGACAAGGGCGGAATCGCGATGGCGCTTGAAAACCTGAGTTCAATACAGTTGCAGCAAGGGCATCTCACGGAAGCGCAAGATAACGCTCGGCAAGCACTCGCACTGCAACAAGAGGCCGAGTTGCAAGGCGACCGTCCATTTGCCCTGCGCGCGCTGGGAGACTTTTTCCTGGTAAAGGGAGATTTTGCAAAAGCTGGAGACAATTACGATGAATCGCTAAGACTTTCGACCGAACAGAGCTCTCCCGCAGCCATTGCCGCCAGCCGCGCCGCACTCGCTGGTCTGAAGCTCGCAGAGGACAAGCCATCCGAAGCGGAGTCTCTCGCGCGGCAGGCGGCCGAGGAGTTCAGCGCGGAAAAACTCGTTGATAGCGAGGCTGACGCGCGAAACACGCTAGCCCGGGCGCTGATTGAAGAGGGGAAATTGACTGAAGCGAGAAGCGAAGTGAATCGTGGACTGAAACATGCTCCGCAGGACCGAATCATCCGATTGTCGCTGGCAATCACGGACGCGCGACTGAAAGGGCACGAGGGCAGGAAACCAGAAGCACGAAAGGAGCTCGCTGACAGTCTTACAGAGGCCGACAAGATGGCGCTGGCGAGTTTGAGGCTGGAAATAAAGCTGGCTCAAGCGGAGCTGGAAACGCCTTCAGATCCAGGTTTGGCAAAACAGCGGCTGCACGAAGTTGAAGACGAGGCGCGGGCCAAGGGGTACTTGCTCCTGGCCTCTCATGCGCAGCGTAGCCGGAACAAGCTAGCGCCGTAGCGTCCCTCTTTCCGAGCGAACGAACCTGAGGTGAACTCCCCAGCTGCGCGATTGAGAATCGGGCGCTAAGAACGCGCTTCACGCCCGGAGCGTCTTCGCACCAATAGCCCCACCAATCCGGCGCCTAGCAATACCAACGAACCTGGCTCAGGGGCGGCCGCAGGAGGAGTGGTCGAAACGCTGATGGAAGAAAAATCGGAAGCGGAAAATTCCACGTTGTCCGTGGTGCCGAAAATCAGAGCCATCGTGTAGTTGCCCGTGACGGTGGTGCACCCAGGGGCGGAGATCTGGAACACGCCTGCACTCGGGCCGCTGGAGCTGAGCGTATTCAGACAGTTCAACTGGGCGGTGGTTAAGCTAACGCCTCCGAGGGGATCGCAGGTGCCTATGAACGAACTGGCAGCGCAAAAAACTCCATTGAAAAAGACGTCATCCGCGAGACCACTTATGTTGATTGTGGTCCCGCCGGGCAGATCGGGCGTGTCAATCTCGAGGTAGCTGTCAGCACCAAAGCTGTCAGAGTCATCGATTGACGCGATAAATCCGCTCCCCAATGGTACGGGTGTAATCGAGGTATCCTGGGTAAGAGAACCGTTGGGAAAGCTGCCATAATTCGATTTACCAGTGGCCCCGACTGAACTCGCCGAGCATATTGAGGAATACCCCAAGCACAAACCCAAAGCCGCCAGAGCAGCAACCTTAAACCTCATGTGTCCTCCTCGGATCGAACCGCAGGCAAACTTCATCACTGGTTGCTTGAGAACTCAGCACGCGCTTTGCCGTTCTTGGGAGAGAAACGCGACGCGATGTATCTAAGGAGCTAATTCCTTGTTCTGGAATGATTTAAGGTCGGGAGGACGCGGTCGAGGACGGTGGCGCGGCTTACAGGCGCGGAACGCGGACTGCAAAGCTCTGCACAATAAGTGAATGCGACTGCGGGTTTACGGCGATTGATGGCGGGAGGCGGCTTCGATGGCTCTTTCCAGGTCGGTGCCTATGCGGGATTTTGTTATGTAGGCGCGGACGCCGGTTTGGGCGGCGTAGCGGGCCAGGTCGAGCGATTCGAAGTGGGTGACGATCAGAATTTCGGCTTCGGGGGAGTCGCGTCGAATGATTTCGGCGGCGGAGAGGCCGTCCATGGCGGGCATGGAGATATCGAGGAGGATTACGTCGGGCTTCAGCTCGGCGGCTTTTTTCACGGCGTCCTCGCCGTCTTCGGCTTCGCCGCAGATCGTCCAATTCTCGTGATACTGCAGGAGCAATTTCAGGCCGGCGCGTACGGTGGGGCTGTCGTCTGCAATCAGGATGCGAACTGCTTCCATGGGCCGGTGCACCTCGCGCTCGTTGCGCAGTACTATCAGTACTCTATAGGCCGGACAACGAAATGCACATCAGGTGTTCTGTGTAGTACTCGTGAGGACGACCGCAAAGGCTAAGGGAGGCCCCCGCCAGCGGCAGGCAGGCTTCGCTCGCGGTTGCGGGGTCCCTTGGGCACGTATCTCAAGGCAAGTCCTTCGCGCCCACCACCGCGGGTTCTCAGGACAAGCAGGATGAGGGCGAAGGGGCCGACGAGACGCCAGCGCTATCGGGTCGCTTGCGCTTTGGCGCGAGTCGAATGCTGGGATATACTTCTAGGCCGGTCGGCGGGCTGGAACGTCTTACGCGCGGCGGGCGTTGCCCGTGCGCCGAGGCTTTGTGGCCGGACGGCGCGGCTGTAGATTATTTGCGTTCCTATATTTGGCAATCGTATTCGCTCATAAGGCTGACTGCACACGGACAAGATGGCGCTCGACTCACGCGAAACGAAAAATACATCCACGCCCAAAACTCAGGCGCACGCAGCGAGCGGAAGCGTCGCCCGAAGCTCGACCCAGAGCGGGAGCCAGGGCGCGAACAAGAGCGTTGCGGTGGTCGGCGGATCGGCTGCGGGGCTGCTAACCGCTTCGGTGCTGGCGCGGCAGGGCGTGGGAGTGCGCGTGTACGAGCGCATCGAAACGCTGGAGCCAGCGGAGCGCACATTGATTGTGACGAACCGCATGCGCACTTTGCTGGGGCGCGCGGCGGAAGGGAGCATCGTCAACGAGATTCGGCGGTTTGAACTTTTTACGGATGGGCGCTCGGCTACTTTTGAATTGAAGCAGCCGGATTTGATTATCGAGCGGCGCGCGTTGATACAAGGATTGGCGGAAGAGGCGCGGCGCGCGGGCGCGGGGCTGGAGCTGGGGCGGCGATTCCACGCGCTGCATTCGAATGGGCGCGGGCTGGTGCTGGAAGTGGAGCGTTGCACGGACGGCAGCCGCGAGGAAATTCACGCGGACACGATTATCGGCGGCGATGGAGCGGCGAGCCGCGTGGCGCGCGCGGCGGGGTGGTCGCCGCTGGAGACTGCGCCGCTGGTGCAGGCGATTGTGCCGCTGCCGAAAGATATGGCGCCGGATACGGCGCGGGTGTGGTTCGTGCCGCAGGACACTCCTTATTTTTATTGGCTGATTCCGGAATCGCCTACCCGCGGGGCGTTGGGATTGATTGGCGAGACGGGGCCGGAGACGCGGAAACTTTTGGAGAATTTTTTGGAGAAGCGCGGGCTCGCGCCAGTGGAATTTCAGGGAGCGCGCATTCCGGTGTACACAGGGTGGGTGCCGGTGCGGCGCCGGGTGGGGCAGGGGTCCGTTTATTTGGTGGGCGACGCGGCGGCACAGGTGAAAGTGACTACCGTGGGCGGGATCGTTACCGGGTTTCGCGGGGCGTTGGGAGTGGCGGAGGCGATTTTGAATGGCGGGTCGAGTGGCGTGCTGCGGAAATTGCGGCGCGAGCTGGATCTACATCTCTTGCTGCGGCGTTCTTTGCATGAATTTCAGCAGGATGATTACAGCAAATTGGTGGATTTGCTGAATGATCCGGCGAAGCAGTCGTTGAGCGAATATTCGCGTGATGAGGCTTGGAAAATTTTGTGGCGCGTTTGTTTGAGCCAGCCGCGGTTGATTTTGCTGGGGCTGCGCGGGTTGCTGACGCATAGCCGATCGCTGCGTCCTTTGCGCGGGTCGCGCCCGTAGGGTTGTGTGGCGGCGCTGGTTGCTTCCGCGGATTTTTCGTTACCACTACTTCTGTGGGTTTTCCTTCTGCGTGTTTTTCTTCCGTGTGTTCTGAAAAATTCTGCTGCGATTTCTTGGCGTGAAGGAATCTAGCATGTACATTCTGGGATTGTCCGCGATGGGACATGATTCGGCAGCGGCGCTGCTGGGCGATTCCGGGATTGTTGCGGCGATGGAAGAAAGCAAACTGGCGCGCACGCGGGCGAGCGAAGGGATTCCGCGCGAGGCGATTCGCTATTGCCTGGAGCGTGCGGGAATCGGCTGGCGCGACGTTGTGCATGTGGCGATCGCCAGCCGTCCGTGGCGCGCCTGGCAGCGGCAGGCTTCGTTTCGCGCGCGCTTGGCACCGCGCGCGCCGGTTTCGAGCGGCTACTTCGTGAATAAGGCTTCGGGCGAGCTGGGGCGCGAGTTGAATAACGTGCGCATCGTGCGGCAGATGGCTGGTGCGCCGGAGGGGCGCGTCGAATCGCTCGATCATCATCTGTGCCACGCCGCGAGTGCGTTCTACGCTTCGGCGTTCGAGCGGGCGCTGGTGGTGTCGCTGGACGAGAAGGGCGACGGGCGCGCCGGTTTCGTCGGGATTGGCGAAGGTACCGGATTGCGCGAGGTTCAGTCGCTGACTTTGCCGCATTCGCTGGCTTGGGTGTATTCACAGGTGACGAAGCTTTTAGGATTTCGTCCGCACGCGGATGAACACAAGACGCAGTGGTTGAGTATTTGTGGCGAGGGCGGCGGTGACGCGGACAGCGGCGCGGCGGCGGTGAAAGGCGCGGCGGCGGGTGCTCCTGCCTTCACGGAATTATTTCTGGAGATGTTGCGGCGCGAGCCGCGCGGGCCCGCGCATTTGAACGCGAAATATTTCCGGAATGGATTTGCGGGGGAGCTTTCGTTTACGCATGAGTTTTATCGTCGTGCAGGAATTGCGCAGGAGCCTGCGGAGAACACGCCGGAAACGCGGGTGCCCGAGCCGTTGCGCGTGAGGATCGCGACTGGGTTACAGCGGGCCTGCGAGATTATTGTGTGCGAATGGCTGACGGCTTTGCGCGAGGAATTTAAGGAGCGCTCGTTATGCCTTGCGGGTGGGTTGTACTTGAATCCGTTGCTGGTGGCGGCGATTGAGGCGCGGGTGGGATTTGAGAATGTTTTTGTGCAGCCTGCAGCGGGGAATGAAGGCACGGCTTTGGGAGCCGCATATTATCTTTGGCATCAGCAGTGCCGACGCGCGCGAATCGCGGCGATGCCTGGACCTTATTGGGGGCCGGCGTATAGCAACGAAGAAATCAAGAAGGTGCTGGACAACTGCAAGGCCGCGTATCATTGGTGCGATTCGGACGAGCGGAAGCTTGGCGAAGCGGTTCGATTGCTGCAGGCGGGGAAAATTATGGCGTGGTTTCAGGGCGCGGCGGAATTCGGGCCGCGGGCGCTGGGGGCTCGCAGTTTGCTGGCGTCGCCGTGGGCGCCGTATGTAAAGGAAAATTTGAACGATTATGTAAAACATCGCGAATCGTTCCGGCCGTTTGCTTTGGCGATTCCTGAAGAGCGTTGCGGGGAATATTTCGAGTGTTCGCCGAATGGGCGATTCCTTACTACGATGGCGAAGGCCAATGGAGCTGGGCGCAGATTGCTCGAGGGCTTGCCGCCGGGGTTTTTGTTGCACGGCAATTTAGTGCGTTTGCACGTGGTGCATGCGGCGGACAATCCGCTTTTCTGGAAATTGCTGAATCGTGCGGGGGAGAATGCTCCGGCGCCGCTTTTGGTGAACACATCTTTCAATTTGTTTGGCGAGCCCTTGGTGGTTACGCCGCGGGATGCGGTGCGGAGTTATTTTTGTTCGGGGGCGGATGCTTTGGTGGCTGGGAATTTTCTTTTGGAGAAGCGGTAGAGTGCTAAGTGTGAGACCAGCAAAATCGGGATTTCAGCGGCCAAACCTGGCCGGTGAAGGGCTTCGCTGCGACTGCGAAATCAAAGGCAACCTCAAAGGCAACGTCAAAGACGCCCGCCTAAAAAACAAAAGCAGGCGGCCGCTACAAATTCAAATGCAACGGCAACTGCAAAAGAGCCGGCGGGACGCCGGCGCTACTAAAGAGAAAGGCGGAACTTCGGCGACGGAAGCCGCTCGGCGCCTGTGAGCTTTATGTCGTGGCTGAAGCCACAACATATAAGGATTCTTGAGCTGTTACAGAAACTCTAAAGCCACTACCCGCAAGGATTGCCTCGCTTTCACGGTGACTCTGTCGCCGTGGCGGAGGCAGGGAACAAGCCAATAGAAATGATGACGAACACCGACAATTCTTCGCTGTGCGTTGCGCGGCGACGCCGCCGGGTGGGAATTTATTTCCTGGCGATATTGGCGCTGCTGGCGGTGATGGGTGCCGAGGTGTTTCGCAATGTGGGGCACTGGTTGGTGCGTGAGGACACGCTGAGTAAGGCTGACGTCATCGTGGTGCTGAGCGGCGAGCTGCCGTTTCGCGCGGAGGGCGCGGCGAGCGTTTTCAAGTCCGGATATGCGCCCGCGGTGTGGGTTAGCCGGCCGGAAGGTCCGCAGCAGGAATTGGCCGCGCTGGGAATCCACTTTGTGGGCGAGGAAGAGTACAACCGCGAGATCCTGGTGCAACAGGGCGTGCCGGGTGCCGCGGTCCGAATTTTTCCGGATACAATTGTGAACACACAGGACGAGGTGGAGGAAATCTCGCAAGACATGCGGCGCGAGGGAAAGCATACTGTGATTATTGTTACTTCGCCGCAGCATACGCGGCGCGTGAAGGCGCTGTGGAGAAAGTTGGTGGGCGAAGATCCGCGGGTAATCGTGCGAGCGGCCTGGGGCGATCGGTTTGATGCGGATCATTGGTGGCGAACGACGGCGGATGTGCTGGCGGTGGTGCGTGAATCCATGGGTTTGTTGAACGTGTGGGCGGGATTGCCGGTGAAACCTCACCTGCAATGAAGGTTGGGGATGCGCAACAGACGTTGAGATTACCGTAAATGCGCCTGATTCCGCGGATAGAATTGATCGTCTGCATTTCGGCCGCGCGAGAACTTGTTTGAGGGAGAAAACATTGAAGATTTCGGTGATTGGAGCGGGTTATGTGGGCCTGGTGACGGGCGGATGCCTGGCGGGACTGGGTCACGAAGTGGTGTGCACCGACAGCGACGCGGAGAAATTGAAGACGCTGGAATCCGGCCGGTTGCCGATTTACGAACCGGGGCTAGATGTGGTGATTGCGCATGCGCGGAAGGAAGGGCGGCTGAGTTTTCGGGCCAACGGGGCGGAAACGGTGCAGTTTGGCGATGCGATTTTTATTTGCGTGGGGACGCCGCCGTTGCCCAACGGCAGCGCGGACCTGAGCGCGATTGATCACGTGGCGCGGCTGGTGGCGACCGAAGCGCGCACGCCGAAACTGGTGATCGAAAAGAGCACGGTGCCGGCGCAAACCGGGCAGGAATTGAAGCGCGCGCTCGCCGTGTATGGGCGCAAGTCTGGCGTGGCGTTTCGCGTAGCGTCGAACCCGGAATTCTTGCGCGAGGGAACGGCGGTGGAAGATTTTCTGCATCCGGACCGGATCGTGGTGGGCGTTGAGGACGAGGTGGCCGAGAAGCAATTGAAAGAGATCTACCGGCCGGTGCTGGAGCGAACTTTTACTTGTCCTGTGCATTCCGGGAAATGCCCGGATGTGCCGCTGCCCGCGTGGCTGGTGACGACAATCAACAGCGCGGAGCTGATCAAGCACGCGTCGAATTCGTTTCTGGCGGTGAAGATTTCTTACGCGAACATGGTGGCCGATCTGGCGGAAAAGCTGGGCGCGGATATTGAAGAAGTAGTGCGCGCGGTGGGGATGGACCCGCGCATCGGACGGAGCTTCTTTCACGCGGGGATTGGGTTCGGCGGATTTTGTTTGCCGAAGGACTTGCAGGCGTTTGTGCATCTGGCGGAAAAATCGGGCGTGGATTTTTCGATGCTGAAGGAAGCGGAAAACATCAACAAGCGGCGCATCAATCGTTTTATGGAGAAGATTCGCCGCGCGCTGTGGGTGGTGAAAGGCAAACAGATTGGGGTGCTGGGATTGGCGTTCAAGCCGAATACGGATGACATTCGGTTTGCGCCGGCTATTGATTTGATTCACGAGCTGTTGAAGGAGGGCGCGATTGTGCGCGCGTATGATCCCGAGGCGATGGAAAAGGCGCAGCCTGTGTTGCCGCAGATTCAGTTTGGGAAATCGGCTTATGAAGCAGCGGAGGGCGCGGAGGCTTTGTTGATCGCGACGGAGTGGGAACAGTTTCGAAAACTGGATTGGGAGCGGGTGCGCGATTCGATGGTGCGGCCGTTGATTTTGGACGGGCGGAATTTGCTTTCGGCGAAACAGATGAAGGGGCACGGGTTTGAGTATTATTCGATGGGAAGGCCGGATTAGTTTCCAGTTTGAGGCTTACACGTACGACACGACCCCCCACCCTTCGCATGAAGCAAAGGCGCGAAGAGTGGGGCACCCGTAAAGTCAAAACCACGTTCAAGAGCGGGAGCACAGGCAGGATTGCCTACGCCACCTATTTTGCCTGGGTGGATTGGGCTAGTTTTTCGCGGAAGTATTCGTAGGTGCGTTGCAGGCCCTCTTCCAAGCTTACCTTTGGTTCCCAGTTCAGTATGCGTTTGGCTTTGGTGATGTCGGGGCAGCGCTGTTTGGGGTCGTCTTGAGGGAGCGGGTGGAAGACGATGGGCGTGGTGGCGCCGACTAGTTTGCGAACGCGTTCGGCGAATTCCAGGATTGTGATTTCCTGGGGATTGCCGATGTTGGTGGGCTCGTGTTCGTTGGACTCGAGGAGCTTGTAGATTCCGGCTAGCAGGTCGGAGACGTAGCAGAAGCTGCGGGTTTGCTTGCCGTCGCCGTAGACGGTGATGGGTTCGCCGACCAGGGCCTGGTAGAGAAAATTGGGGAGAGCGCGGCCGTCGTTGAGACGCATGCGCGGGCCGTAGGTATTAAAGATACGGACGATGTGGGTATCGAGGCCGTGATAACGGTGATAGGCCATGGTCATGGCTTCGGCGTAGCGCTTGGATTCGTCGTAAACGCCACGCGGGCCGACGGGATTCACGTGGCCCCAGTAACTTTCAGGCTGTGGGCTGACTTGCGGATCGCCGTAGCATTCTGAGGTGGAGGCCAGGAGGTAGCGGGCATTCTTGGCCATGGCCAGGCCTAGGGAATTGTGCGTGCCTAGAGCGCCGACTTTCAGGGTTTGGATCGGATACTTCAGATAGTCGGGCGGGCTGGCGGGCGACGCGAAATGCAGGACGGCGTCTAAGGGGCCCGGGACCTCGATGTAGCGCGAGACGTCCTGGCGCGCGAAACGGAATTTGGCATGGGGCAGCAGGTGGGCGATGTTGGAGTCGCTGCCGGTTACCAGATTGTCTAGGCAGAGCACTTCCCAGCCTTTTTCGAGTAGCAGCTCGCATAGATGCGAGCCTAAGAATCCCGCTCCACCTGTGATTGCCGCGCGCAATTGGTCGCTCCTTGATCGCGATGGGGATGGGTCGCGATTGTGTGGGTTTCATTATCTATGAAATGGCGGCACAGAGAAAGGCAAAGGCAAGATCGCCACAGAGGCACAGAGAAAGGCGGGAAGAGTGGGAAGAGCGGGAGAAATCTCCGCCTGCGGCGGGGGGCGGCTCGAGGCAAAGGCGCTGGCCTCAGGATGACGACGCGCGTCGCGTCGTCAGATACGCAGCGAAAAACCAAAGCGAGCCGCCGTCGAAGCTGACATCGTGGCAAGCAACAGCGTTGCTGCGCGGAGTTACGATGGCTTTCTTTTGCGCGCGTGGCGGATCAGTGGGAGGTGGCCGGGACGACGGCGGCAGCGGGGAATGCTGTGGTGTGATCGAGGACGATGCGCCAGCCTTCGGGAAATTTTCTGAAGTCCAAGGAGAAGACGCCGGAGGGTTGGTCGGCTTCGCGGACCAGGTGGAATTTTCCTGCTACGTAGGCGGCGTCGGCGCAGGTGAGGTGAACTTCAAGATCGGAGAAGGAGACGGCGCCCATGGATTTGCGATCGGGATAGGAGTGGTGGTAGCGATCGAGCACCGCCTGCCAGCCGTGCGCGATGCCGTTGGCGCCGAGGAATTCGGTTTGCTCGGAATTCCAGTAGCTGGTCATGAAGGTGTCGATGTCGCCGCGATTCCAGGCGGCGGTTTGCATGTCCAGGACGGCGCGGATTTGGGATTCGTCGGATGGATACGCGGGGGAGGCGACGGAGGAATGCGAGACTACCACCAGCCAGATTGTTGCGGCTACCGCGGCGAAGCGTGCGATGCGAAATTGTGCGGGCATTTTGTGACCCTCCTGAATTGGACGGATGCGAATTTGTTCGAGCAAAGAGCGGGCGGGTCTGAGACCCGCCCCTACAAAAACAGACCCACCACCAAGTGCGAACTGCCGGTGACACGCCGGGCTACCGGCAAGCTGGCGGACGCTGCGGAATTCTTGCGCGGCACAGGCTATCAACGAATAGGGCGCCGGGCAACTTGGCAGACACGGTTCGAGCGCACAATGGCGGGCTTACCCGTGAAGGTTGCCTTCGCTGGTACGCTCGTTCTATTGCCGCGGGCGGAAGGGGGCGGCAAACTGGGTGAGGTCGAACATGTTTATATCAGCGTTCATTCTCGTGATCAGCTTCGCAGCGATGGTTCAGTTCGCCGTCTTCAGTTGGCGCGCTGGGCTACTGCGGACCATCGCCACCGAGCCTATCGGTGACCAAGCCGAGGTAACGGCCGAGATCTCCCATAACCTGTTGAATGGAAAAGACTTCGCCGACATCAACAGCTTGCAGAGCTTGCTGCCGGACCTGAAGAATGCGCGGGTTAACCTGCGCTCGGTGCGCGTTTACTACAGCTTCTTGAAGGCTATGAACCGGCTGGGCGATTTCATCGTTGCGCCGGGCGCGGATGGCTTCGGGGGCTGGACGAGCCGCGAGATGGCTCTGTGTACGCAATACACCGCCGCGGTGTTGTCGCAACGCCTGCGCAGCAACCAAGAGCTGGCTGCGGAAGTTCGGTCTTACTAGTCCTCCTACAATTCCCTTTTTATTCGCCGACGCATCCCGCGTATAGTCAATTTCTCTCCTTTCTGTCCATCCAGCCAGTTACCTGATACGCCATTCGGGGCGGGTATTTCGCACCGGATGCGGCGCTTTTCATGCCTAAATATTGTGGGTGAATCCTACAGCTATGACGTGTGTGCCGACCGAAGGAGGCGCCATGAAGAGCCGCGCCAGAATTTCGTGCTTGCTTGCATTCATAATCGTGGCCCTGATCCAGTTCTCCGCCTGCTCCGGCACGCCGTCTACGTTCAACCAGGTGACCATTTCTCCGAAGGGAACGATGTTCCTTGGGCAGGGCGGGACGATTCCGCTGATCACCGCGTCTGTATTGAATGATACGAAACTTAACGGCGGGGTGACGTTTACGTTGTCGCCCGTGGCAGTGACATCGGGAACGCTGACGCAGCTCAGCTCTACCACGGCAAGCTTTGTGGCGCCGGGTGCTGTGACGGCCGAGACGACTGTGACGATCACGGCCACGTCGGTGGATTTTCCGAAGCAGTCGGCGAGGTTAACGGTGATGATCGAACCGCCGCCAATGATCACGACGACTTCCCTGCCGGATGCAACTTTGAATGCGGCGTATAGTGCGACCGTAACAGCGACTGGCGGAGTGCCGCCGCTGAAGTGGACTTTGTCGTCAGGAACACTGCCGAAGGGATTGGCGTTGGGATCGAGCACCACCGATACCGTGAATATCACCGGCAAGGCAACGGTTGCGGGAGTGTCCACGGTAACTGTGACGGTGACGGATGCTACCGGTGCTTCGAGCACGGCGGGGCCGTTTCAGATTGTGGTGAGTAGTTTGGCGTTTACGACAACTTCGCCCCTGCCGGCTGGGACGGTGAACGCGCAATATGTCGGCGTGCAATTCGCAGCGACGGGCGGCACATCGCCGTACACATTTGCGCTGGCGGCTGGTTCGAGTTTGCCACCGGGTCTAACGCTTAATGCAGGAGATCTGACCGGCATCCCGACAACACTGGGTAATTACAGCTTCGGAATCAGCGTGACCGACAGCGAAAACCCGGCGGCGGTGATCACGAACACGTTCACGCTGGTAGTCAATCCGGTGCAGGACTTAACGCTGCTTAATGGGTCTTTCGCGTTCAGTTTTAGTGGGTTCAGTGCCGGTGGATACGTGGCGGCCGCCGGCGCGTTTACGACGGATGGCAACGGCAATATCAAATCGGGTGACGCGGACTTCACGACACTGCAAGCCAACAAGCTGTACACCAACATGACGGGGACGTACACGGCGGGAGTGGATGGGCGCGGGACCATCACGTTTACGAACGTCGCGGGGTCGCCCACGTTTGCGTTTGCGATTGATACAGGGGGTTCGGGGCACGGGCGGCTCGTAGAGTTCGATTCGACCGGCACGCGCGGTTCCGGACGTCTGGAACAGCAGAGCGTGAGCACTTGCGTAGTGGGCACGACCACCACGTACCAAGGAAATTTCGCATTCGGAGGCGCGGGCTTTACGTCGTCGGCGGGACCGTCTGGATCGGGACCGATGGCATTTGCCGGAGAATTCACAGCTATCGCGCCGACCGCACCGACCACGGTGGGAAGCCTGGGTCCGGCGGAAATGGACGCCAACGTTCCAGGCTCGGTTCCGTTGGGCAGCGCGGGCGGGAGTTCGTTTTCCGGCACGTACCAATCGGGCACGGACTCGACGCATTGCACTTTTCAACTGAGCACGAGTATCAGCGATCTTGACTACGACGTGTATCCGATTTCGGCTTCCGACGCTTTTCTGATTGAGACGGATACCGCGACGAGCGGGGCGACTCCGTACGTCAGCCTCGCCGAGATGAAGCTGCAATTCGGGCAGCCGTTCCTTGGCGCGGTCATAGCCGCACCGATGGCTGGCGGCGTTAGCGGATCGGTGCTATCGGTGCCGTACGTGTCGGTACTGCAGATCGCGCCCGAAGCAATAAATTTCAATCTCGTGCTCACGGACAACACAGGGGGCACGGTGAGCGGAACGCAGGGCACACCGTTTTCGGTGACGTACACCAGCGATCAATATGGGCGGGTTTACACAGGGCTGGTTGTTAACAATGCATTCGAGCCGGTTTTGTACATGATTGACTCAGACGACGCGTTCGTTATGGGCCAACTGGGAGGCGCTCCGATTTTCGGTGAGCTGGACGCGCAGTCCCAACCCGGGACATTCACGACTAAGTTCCTCTTCCAAACTCCTCCGCTGGTGGAAGGAACGTCCGCGCCGGCTGTGAGCGCCGACCGCGATTTCTCCGGCTATCTGACGTTCGATGGTGACGTGACGCCCGCGACAGTGACCGGAACACAGGATGAAAGCACTTCAGCGGCGAACACATCCGCGGAGACGGTGACGGGAACGTACGTGCTATCGAGTACCGGCGCGACGGACGGGAGTGGGACGGTCACGTTGACTTCTCCGGCTGCGTTCACCGGCGCGTTTTATTATGTGACGCCGACGAAGATGGTGATGATCACGACTACTACGGGCGATGCGAATCCGGTTTTGGTGATCATCGGGCATTGATCGCGGAGCGGGGGCGGAACGGACTGTGGAATCTCGGTCGTGCCGGACCGCCGTCGGCGATTCCCGCGCCTCCGATGGCGCACTGCAGCGCACCGCTAGAGTGACAAAGTCGAAGGGCAAATCAACGGCAAGCTGTGGAGATTTGTGAAGCGGGCACGGCGTGCCGCGCCCCTACGCCGTCATCTGCAATAGCAAAGTCACACAGGCGGCGCCATATGAATTGCAGCCGCATACTTCGAATCGGACTCTTAGGTCTGGGCCTCTGCCTGGTATTGACAGAGAGTTCGGACGCCTTTTATTACCCCCTGCAGCAGACGCAGATTCGCCAAGCGTATCTCCTCGGGCGATCGGCAGACACGAAAAAAATTTCTGAACTCCTGGACACATACAGCCGACACTTTCCGTTTGCGCCGAGCGACGCTCGCGTTGAGTCCATAGAGTTTCGGACGCCTTATGAACAAATCGTGCGTCGTTCGTGGGAACACCAGGGTGGTTACGACCTAGATCAAGCGGAAAAGGACTACGCGTCGCAGCCCGAACTGGTAATCATCAGCGTGATCATCTATTCGCCGCTCACAAATCCAGAGTCCACCGCGAATCATTCCGACAAGCCGAGTGCGGTTGGCTCGCCGGATGATGCTCGGCTGGGTTTTCGCTTCCTGGTATCGCAGGAGCATCCCATCGCACCGAAAAAGATGGTCGGCAAGGCCCTTTACGCAGGACGTTACGATAAGGGCGTGCGGAAAGAGGTGCTGATGGAATTCGATGCCGACCAGTTCGAGTCTGGCACCGCCAAAGTACAAGTCACGATGTCCGGCGGACAGAAGGTTGATGCTGACTTCGAACTGGATAGCCTCAAGTAGCAGTCAGTTTTGTTGGGCAGAATCATGCGGCAACCTCTGAAGCTATGTCGCACCTACCGCGCTCCGGACTTTTCTTGCAACGTTTTGTGCCGCGCCTACGGCGCTGGTTCCGACAGAGTCCTAGAGCAAAACGGCGCTGGTGTGGAGCAACGGGATACGAGCCGGCAGGGCTGCTCAGTACGCCCAGCGCATTAGGACTGCGCCGGTCGTGTAGCCGGCGCCTACGGCGATTAGCAGGACGAGGTCGCCTTTGCGGAGGCGCTTTTGTTCTACGGCGTCCATCATGCCGAGAGGGATGGTGCCGGCGGTGGTGTTTCCGTAGCGGTCGATATTTACGAGAACTTTCGAGTCGTCCACTCCCAGGCGTTCCTGCATTCCGCGAATGATCCGCAGATTGGCTTGGTGCGGCACAACGAGCGCCAAGTCCTTGCTGGTTAGTCCATTGCGTTCGAGGATTTCCACCGCCAGTTCGCTCATGCGGCGCACGGCGTATTTGAAAACCTGCGCGCCTTCTTGATGCACGAAGTGCATGCGGTTGTCGATGGTCTGCTGCGACGCGGGATGCAGCGAGCCGCCGCCGGGCATGTAGAGATTGCAGCCGCCGGAGCCGTCCACGTCATGGACGAAATCGAGAATGCCTTCGGAGTCCGCGGCGGCGGGTTCGATGAGAACCGCGCCCGCGCCGTCGCCGAAGAGCACGCAGGTGGCGCGGTCGGTGTAGTCGAGAATGGAAGTCATGACGTCACTGCCGATGACGAGTACTTTTTTGTGCGCGCCGCTGGCGACGAATTGCGCGCCGACGGTGAGCGCATAGAGAAAGCCGGAACAAGCCGCGGAGAGATCGAAGCCCCAGGCATTTTTGGCGCCGATGCGATCCTGGATCAGGCAGGCGGTGGCGGGGAAAAGCATGTCGGGAGTGACGGTAGCGACTACGATCAGGCCGATATCGTCAGCGCTGATGCCTTGCGCGGCAAGAAGCTTGCGCGCCGCTTCCGCGCCGAGATGGGACGACGCCACACCGGGGTCGGCGTAATGCCGCTCGCGAATTCCGGTGCGGGTGCGAATCCATTCGTCGCTGGTGTCCACTCGTTTTTCCAGATCGAGATTGGTGACCACGCGCGGCGGAAGGTATCCAGCCACTCCGGTAATCTTTGCGGCGATGCGTCGGCCCATTCATTTCCCCCAGGAAGAAAGAAAAGTGCAAATGACAAAGAACAGCACGCGATTGTATGCAATTGGACGCAGGTGTGACAAGGGAATGTCGCCGTGAGTGATGCGTGCGACGCCGCGCCGGATTTCTTGCCGGGGCGACGTCGCGCGATTTCAGGCAGCGCTAGGCGGTGGCAGCAGCTGCGTCTTCAGAGGCTTTGGTGCAAACGATGGTTAAACCGTTCTTGTTGGCGTCGAATCGTTCTTTGCGATCCAAGCTCTTCAAGAATTCCCTGGCGGCTTTGCCGATCGCGGCGGCCATGGAACCGGTGTCCACCTGAATCGTTCGTCCTTGCGGACCGTTGGTGCGGTGCTGGTATTCCAATTTCACTGCGTACATGGAGTCTCCCTTGGCTTATAGGATAAACGAACATTTTACGTGGTGTTTCACTTTTCCAGCAAGCGCGTTCATCCGGCGCGCACGGCCAGGAATGGCCTCCTGCGGCGGGTGGGGCTGTGCCGCAGCGGGCACTGCATGCGGTGCCGCTATGATGGGCCGGGAAGAATTTCGAAGCGGTAGGTGATTTCGGCGGTTTTGCGGAGCATGGCGGCTACGGAGCAGTATTTATTTTGGCTCAGCTCGATGGCGTCGCGGACGGCTTTTTCTTCCAATCGGCCGGAGAGGCGGTAGACCATTTCGATCTTGGTCCAGACCGTGGGTGGGTCCTTGGCGCGTTCGCCGGAGATGTCGATTTCCAGGGTGGCGAGCTTCAGGCGTTTTTTTTCGAGGATCATGACGATGTCGATTGCGGTGCAGGAGCCGAGAGCGCCTAGGAGCATTTCCATGGGGCCGGCGGCGGAATTGCTTTTGCCGTCGAATGGCACGGCGCGGCCCGATGGCATGGTCGCCAGGAATTCTTCGCCGCCTACCCACTTTACTTTTGCTGTCGGCATGATCTGCTCCCGCGAAATCTGTCCGAAAGATCCATCCATTAAACTTTAACGGGGATTGTGTGGCGCGTCTAGCCTCGGCTACGTTGGCGGGGTGGTTTTCTGGTGTGTTACCCTCGCAGCGCGGACTGCGGAGGATTGCGCGCGATGCGATGTGAGTGGCGGCGGATTATATCTTTTGCCGTTTTCGTGGGGCTGCTTTGCGGCGTGCGCGATGCATCGGCGCAAAGCACGGCCGGTAAGGCTGGCGACGCCGTGTCCTTGAACAATCAGGGGCTGGAGCGCTACAAGAAAGGCAAAGTGGACGAAGCGATTGCGCTGTTCCGCCAGGCGCTGGCTTTGAATCCGAATTTTCCGGAGGCTTTGAGCAATCTGGGCCTGGCGCTGGACTCCAAAGGGAAAGACGACGAAGCGATTTCGGATTTCGATAAGGCGCTTGAGATCAAGCCTACCGACGCGGTGACCGAAAGCAATTTGGGGCTCGCGCTGTATCACGAGAAGAAATATTACGATTCCATTTCCGCTTACCGGAAGGCGCTCGGGCTGAATCCGAAATTTGCGCAGGCGTACAACGGCATGGGCGCGGCGCTTTTCGCTTCCGGAAACGCCGGCGATGCGATTGCGGCGTACCGGCGGGCGCTGGAACTGATGCCGCGTTACGTGGACGCGTTGAACAACCTGGCAGCGGCGCTCGATGCGACGCAGCAGTGGCACGAAGCGATTCCGATTTACCAGCAGGCCATGGCGCTGGAGCCGCATTCGCTGGACTTGCAAATAAATTATGCGGCGGCGCTCGTGAATGCCGGACGCGACGAAGAAGCGATCGCGCAATACCGGGAGATTGCGACGGATCATCCCGACGACGCGCACGCGTGGTTCGCGCTGGGGCACTTGCTGTACAAGCAGGGCCAGCTCGATGAGGCCGTTTCCAGTTTGGAAAAAACTCTGGCGTTGAAACCGGATCAGGCGGACGCGGATTTTAATCTGGCGCTTGCGTACCAGGGTCAGGGGAAACTGGAGTTGGCCATCGCGACGTATCAAAAGGGCCTGGCGCTGAAGCCAGATGAAGCGCATGCGCTTTACAATTTGGGTAACGCGTATTTGCAGGCGAACGATGCGGGCAAGGCGGCGGAATATTTTCAGAAGGCTTTCGCGCAGCAGAGGACTTTTCCCGAGGCGGAGATTGGATTGGGAGCGGCGAAAATGCAGTTGGGCGATTTGGATGGGGCGCAGACCGTTTTTGTGAAAGTGATCGCTGACCATCCGGATAATGCGGATGCGCGATTCAATCTGGGGAACGCGCTATTCAATAAGGGACAGTATCAAGCGGCCGCGGACAGTTATCGCGAGGCCAATCGGCTGAATCCGAATCTGGCGCACGCGCACTACAATCTGGGCATGGCGCTGTTGCGATTGAAGGATCCGGATGCGGCGCAGGCGGAATTTAAGGCAGCGGCGCGGCTGGATCCGAAACTCACTCCGCCGAAATAGCGTTCGCGCATTCGCATACAACTCTTGCATCCAAGCGAATCCGAAAGAAATCAAAGGCACCCGGGAGATAAACATGGCGAATAACACCGCGAAGATTGTGCGCTTTCATTCGTTGGGCGGGCCGGAAGTCTTGCAGATCAAGGAAGAACCGATTCCCGTGCCGGGAAGGGGCGAGGCTCTGCTGAATGTGAAGGCCATTGGGTTGAATCGCGCGGAGGTGATGTTCCGCAACGGGCGATATCTGGAGTCACCCGTGTTGCCTTCGAAGTTGGGTTATGAGGCGGCGGGAGTGGTGGCGGCCGTCGGGCCCGATGTGGACAAAAGTTGGATCGGCAAAAAAGCCAGCACGGTGCCGGGATTTCTGATGACGAACTACGGCGTGTACGGCGAGGTGGCGCTGGTGCCGGCGAGCGCGCTGGCTGTGTATCCGGAAAAGCTGACGCCGGAGGAGGGGACGTCAATCTGGATGCAGTATCTGACGGCTTACGGAGCGTTGATTGCGAACGCGCGGATCGGCAAAGGCGATTTCGTGATTATTACGGCGGCGAGCAGCAGCGTGGGAATTGCGGCGATTGAAATGGCGAAGGCCGAGGGCGCGATCAGCATTGCCACCACACGAACGTCCAAGAAAAAAGCCGTGCTGGTGGAGGTTGGGGCTGCGCACGTGATCGCGACAGATGAGGAGGGTTTTGTCGCGCGCGTGAAGGAAATCACAGGTGGCAAAGGGGCACGTGTGATTTTCGATCCTATTGGCGGCAAAGGCGTCACGGCGCTGGCTGAAGCCGCGGCGTATGAAGGAATTATTTTCGAGTATGGCGCGCTGGCGCCGGAGCCGACGTCGTTTCCTTTGTTTGCGGCGCTCGGCAAGGGGCTGACGGTTCGCGGTTACACGGTGCGCGAAATACTTTCCGTCCCAGACCTGAAGGCCAAGGCGGTGAAGTATGTCTTCGATCATGTTGCCGCTGGCCGCTTCAAGCCGCGCATTGATCGCGTGTTTCCGCTGGCGCACATTGTGGAAGCGCACCGTTACATGGAATCGAACCAGCAGATTGGCAAGATTGTCGTGACTGTTTGACACTTTCCTTCCCTGAATTCCATATCGGAACGATAGAAAAGTTGAATGGGACTTAACGAACTCCTTATGGTCGCTTTATGACTCCCTTATGGCCGCTTCGCTAGCGTCGTCGCAGTTAGTTTGGGGGTGCTGCGATGAAGCGATTCGGCTCCGTTTCAAGGTTTGTCTTTCCGGCCGCAGTGTTCCTGCTTTTCCTGTCTGTGGCTTTAATGCCGTACGCCGGACGCATTGAAGCGCAATCCACTTTCGGCAGTTTGCGCGGGTTGACGGTGGACGCTACCGGCTCGGCTGTACCGGCAGCAGAAATCACCCTGCACGGACTGGACGACAACAGCGACCATCAAACGACTAGCGGCGACGATGGAGTTTTTGAGATTGAAAACCTGAAGCCGGGGCATTATCGCGTGACGGGCCACAAGCCGGGGTTCGCCGATGCGCTGGTGCCGCAGCTGGCGCTGGAAGCGCGGCAGGAACTTCGCGTGACGCTGACTTTCGCGGTGGCGAGCCAGAGCCAGACGGTGGAAGTGAGCGCCGTCGCCGAGCAAATGAACACGGAGAACGGCACGATCGCAGGGAGTCTCGAAAGTCTGCAGCTGACGCAGCTTCCGCTCAACTCGCGCGCGGTTTCGACGAGCCCGCTGGCGGCGCTGCAGCTTTCGCCGGAAGTGCAGTACGACGCGCAGGGGAATATCTCCATTGGCGGAGCGACGTCCGCGATGGTGGGTTATTCGGTGGATGGAATTTCGACGGCGAACGTGCGGCAGAACGGCGCGCTGCAGGATGCTTATCCTTCGTCGGAGGGGATTGAAGAACTCAAGGTGACGGCATTCAACAACAATGCCGAGTTTGCGCAGGTGGGTGATGTGACTTTCACCACCAAGAGCGGCACGAACCAGTTTCACGGAAGCCTTTTTGAATATTTGCAGAATGATGCGTTCGATGCCAAGCCGCTGAATTTCAGCGAGAAGGCACCGAAGCGCTTCAACACGTTTGGCGGAAGCCTCGGCGGCCCGTTCTCCATTCCGAAGCTGTTCCATGGCAGCGACAAGACATTTTTCTTTTTCGATTACGAAGGAAACCGGCGGAGCATTTCGACGACCGAGCAATATTTGGTGCCGACGCTGGCGGAAAGGAATGGCGATCTGAATGCATTTATTACGGCGAGCAATCCCGCGCCGTTCACGAATCCGGCGACGGGCCAGCCCAGCGCTATTTTGATCGATCCAGTGACGCATCAGCAATTCATGGGCTGCGGCGGGAGCCAACCGAATGTGATTTGCAGCTCCGGCGCCGGCAACCGCATCAGCGGGGTAACGCAGAACCTGCTGAATTATTACCCGCTGCCGAACGCGAACCTGAATGTGGCGAATCCATCGTTTAATTACGAAACGCTGGTGCCGACTCCGGCGGATACGAATGGCTGGGACGTGCGGCTTGATCGCACGATCACTGCGAAGCAGCAAGTGTTCGCGCGATTCAGCTGGAAGAATTTGCTGACCGATGCCGCCAACCCTTTGTTGCCGAATGATGCGGATACCGAACACAACAGAAGTTTGTTGGTTTCCTACAATTACGCGATCAGCCCCAAGTGGATTAATGAATTTCGGTTTGGTTTCACCGATGCGCTGACCAGCGTGAGTTTTCCGATTCTCGGGAGCACGGCGATTTCTCAATTGGGCTTGCAAGGAATTGACATCAGCCAGCATCCCGACGGCGAGGCTTTTCCGACTTTCAATTTCAACGACGGCAGCGGATTCACGGCGATCGGAAGAGATCGCGCGGGCATCACGCAATCGAAAACGCTGGAGTTCACGGATAATCTGACGCGGCAGATGGGCAAGCACACTCTGCGATTCGGTGTGGATATTCGCCGGGTGAACTATCAGGATCTGATGTACTTCGAGCCGTCGGATGATTATGGGCTGTTTACGTTCAATCAAGGCGTCTTCACCGGCAGTTCATTCGGCGACGCGCTCTTGGGCTTGCCCAATACTTCGTTTTTCGCGATCACTTCCCCGCAGGTGAACGCTCGCGCGGTTCAGTACGGCGTTTATGGGCAGGATGAATGGCAGGTCAACGACCGGCTCACTGTAAATTTCGGGTTGCGCTGGGAGATGCTGCCGCCTTTCACGGAGGCTGTGGGAGATTTGGGGAGCTTCGACCCTCGCAACAACAGCATTCTGGTTCCGGACGCGCTGCAGAAGACACTGGCAGGGTCGCCGGCATATCAGCAGGTGTACACGGGATTTCTGCAATCGTTCAATGCGTGTTCGCTGGGGCAGGGCGGTGCATGCAGCAATGTGTTCACGGCGAGCCAGGATCATTTGCCGCAGGGCCTTCGGCAACTGTATCTGCGTGACTTCGATCCGCGAATCAGCGTGGCGTACCGGCCATTTCGCGACAACAAGACGGTGATTCGCGCGGGGTTCGGCGTGTTCACGATCTCGACGCTTGGTCCGATGTCATTTAATAACGCCGGCAACCCCCTTTCGGTGGTGCACACGTATGCCAACAACGTCGCGGGCCAGCCGCAATTTCAGTTCCCGGCGACAGCGCCGCCAACCAGCGTGATCGTCTATGGCGGAGGCACTTTGGATCAGGCCAACGATCCGCTATTCCGCGACCCGCAAGCGACGCAATGGAATTTCACTGTCGAGCGCCAGATCACAGGAAGCACATTGTTGCGCGCGAGCTACGTGGGAATGAATTCGTACCGGCTGCCGGTCACCGAGGACTTGAACCAGGTCCATCCCAGCGCCACGCCGTATTCGCCCGCAAATACACCGTATCCGAACTGGTTTACGCTACTGTCCACCGAAAACGCGGGCTTCGCGAATTACCAGGCTTTGCAAGTGGACGCCAGTCACCGAATGGCGAACGGGCTTTTTTTCCAGACGAATTACACGCTCGCAAAAAATCTGAGCGACGCGCAAGGCGATGCACCCAGTGGCTTCACAAGTGAGGTGGCCTACGGACTCGCGGTCTCGAATCGCTTCGAACTGCGCGCGGATCGCGGCAACGTGGCCGGAACGCCTCGCCAGCGCTTTCAGATGAACGGAATCTATCAGCTTCCATTGGGTAAGGGACGCAAGTGGTTCAATAGTTCCGGCTGGCAGAATTTACTGATCGGCGGCTGGGAAGCGAGCACCGTGACGTTGCTACAGACCGGTCCCTGGCTCACTCCGATCATCAGTCCAACGCTAGACCAATCGAATACCGACATCGCCAACCGCGGCACCTTGCTGCGGCCGGATTGCGTGGGGAATCCGACTCCCGCGAACCGCAGCGCCGCGCAGTATTTCAACTTGAGCGCTTTTGCTGCAACACCCACCGATGCGGGACGAATCGGAAACTGTGGCGTGGGGATTTTGCAAGCCCCCGGGACGATCGGCGTTTCGGCTGGTCTGGGGAAAACTTTTCTACTCGGCGAAAAGGCCAGGCTGCGATTTGAATCCACCTTCACCAACGTATTGAATCACACCAACTATGCTCCGCCGGCGGTGGACGTCAGCAACTCGCAGACTTTTGGAGTGCTGCAATCCAATCAAACGTCGGCCAACGCAGGTCCGCGCACGGGACAGCTGGCGCTGCGTCTGGATTTTTGAGCTGCGATTATTTGCGCGAGTGTCGCCCGGCGCTGTAATGCGGGTGACATCTCCCGGCCGATCCCCGAACGCCTGAATTGAAACATCCATCTGGCCGCCCGCAGGGCTCTCCTTGACAGCCGAGGAGAGTGCTGCTATTTTCTCTCCTAGACACACAAGGAGAGCGAGTGGCGAAACCGATTGATCTGCTGCAAGGCACGCTGGACATGCTGATCCTGAAGGCCGTGTCGCTTGGGCCTTTGCATGGCTACGGCGTTCTGCTGCGCATCCAGCAAATTTCAAAAGACCGCCTGGAAATCCAGCAAGGCTCGCTGTATCCGGCGCTGTATCGCCTGGAGCATCAGGGCTGGATCGCGAGCGAGTGGGGCGAGTCGGAAAATAAGCGCAAGGCGAAATATTACCGGCTCACCGCGGCGGGCAAGCGCCGCTTCCAGGCGGAAACCGAAAAGTGGAATCGCATGGCGGACATGATCGCCGGAATCCTGAACACGACGCCGGAGGAAGTATGACGCTGTGGAGCCGGATGCATTCCTGGGTACGGACAATTCTGCAGCGCTCTCGCGTAGAGAGCGAAATGGACACGGAGCTGCGGTTCCACATGGAAGCGCGCGCCGAGGATTTAATCCGCAGCGGTGTGCCGTGCGTAGTAGCACTGCGGCGCGCGCGGCTGGAGTTTGGCGGGGTCGAAAGCGCGAAGGAAGAGTGCCGCGAAGCGAGCGGGGCGAGTTTTATCGAAAATTTGCTGCAGGATATTCGTTTCGGCTCGCGCATTTTGCGCAAGAGTCCCGGCTTTACGGCGGTTGCGGTGCTTACGCTTGCGGTGGGCATCGGTGCGAGCGCGGCGGTTTTCAGCCTGGTGAACGCGATCCTTCTGAAACCGCTTCCCTATCCGGATTCCAACAGAATCGTTTTGCCCGAGCTGGTCTCTCCGCCGGGAGTGAGTCTTGGTTCCGAATACTTTCCCTGGGGCCAGAGCCAGTTTCGCATGCTGACTCGGGACGCCCATCCGTTCCAAACGGTGGCGGCGTTTCAGAACGATTCCTTCAACCTCACCGGGTCGGGCGAACCTGTTTTTCTGGATGGCTTTCGAGCGTCGGCGGAGTTTTTCCCGTCGCTGGGAATTTCGCCCGCCTTGGGACGCGCTTTCGCCGCCGACGAAGATCAGCCGGGGCACGAATACGAAGTAATCATCAGCGACCGGCTTTGGCGAGAGCGATTTGGCGCAGACCGCAATATTTTGGGGCGAGCCGTGGAGCTGAACGGTTACGCCTACACCGTGGTGGGCGTGATGCCCGAGGGATTCGCATTTCCGCGCGCGGAAGAAATGCCGAGCAGTTTCAATTTTCCCGCGGAGCCGCAGCTCTGGGTTCCGCTGGCAATCCCAGCGGAGCCGAAACCGGGCCCATCCGAACTCGCCTTGATCGGTCGGCTGAAACCCGGCGTGACGATCGCGCAGGCCCAGGCCGCGATGGATCTGATCACCAAACATGCGGAGGCGCAGGATCACCGATGGATCGGCTGGTTCAACACACGAGTGGTTCCGCTGCAGAGGCAAGTCGTGGGAGATACGCGGCACCCATTGCAGCTGATGCTGGGCGCGGTGTGCATCGTGCTGCTGATTGCTTGCTCGAATGTGGCGAATTTGCTGCTGACGCGCTCGCTGGCGCGGAGGCGGGAATTCACTTTGCGCGCGGCACTGGGCGCTGGACGCGCGCGATTGATCCGGCAGCTGCTGACGGAAAGCCTGCTGATCGCGCTGGCAGCCGGAGCGGCGGGGATCCTGATCGCGAACGCGGGGATTTATTTCGTAAAAATGCTTGGACCTGCGAATCTTCCGCGCTTGCGCGAAGTGACGTTGGACTTGCCGGTGCTGGCGTTCGCGCTGGGGGTTTCATTGGTTACAGGGGTTCTCTTCGGCCTGGCTCCCGCGATAGGAGCGGCACGCGAAAATCTGGTGGATTCTTTGCGGGAAGGCAGCCAGAGATCCGGAGGGGGCCGGATGACCCCGCGACTCCGGAATGCGCTGCTGGTTTCACAAGTGGCGCTGGCTTTGGTGCTGGTGGTTTCTGCCGGGCTGCTGACGCGCACTTTTTTCCGGCTGCTTGGCGCCGATGGCGGATTCAATGCGGAGCGCGTGCTGACGTTTCAGTTGCCGCTGCCAGCTTTGAAATATGCTGAGCAGAATCAAATCGTCACACTCTTCCAGAACATGCTCGAGCGCTTACGCGCGATCCCCGGCGTGCAGTCGGCGGGAATTGGCGAGACGGTGCCAATGAGTGGCGAAGGTGAGAGCACCGTGATTCGAATTCCCGACCATCCGGCCGCCAGCCTAAAAGAAACGCCGTTCGCCAATTTCACGGTGATTTCACCTGGATTTTTCGCCGCAGTAGGCACGCCGCTGCTGCGGGGCCGCGATTTTCAGGAGACGGACACTACGGATGCGATGCCGGTGGCGATTGTGAATAAAGCGATGGAGAGAAAATACTGGCCGAACGAAGGTGCGCTGGGCAAGCAGGTAGGACCGGGGAGCACGCGCTTTCCATTGTTGACGATTGTGGGAATTGTGCCAGATGTGAAGCATACGTCGTTGCGCGAAGAATCGGCGCCGGAAATGTATGTGCTGTATAACCAGAAACCGTGGCCTTCGATGTTGAACATGCACGTGGCGCTGCGGACGAAAGCCGATCCGGCGGGCATCACCGAAGGCGTGCGAGATGCCGTCCATGGGATCGATCCGGATTTGCCGCTTGCGAAAGTGGCCACGCTCACCACGCTGGTGGACGATTCGATGGCACAGCCGCGGTTTTCGGTGTTCTTGCTGGGATCGTTCGGAATACTCGCGCTTTTGCTGGCTTCGATCGGAATGTATGGAGTGATTTCGTATTCGGTGCTGCAGCGGACGCAAGAGATTGGAATCCGCATCGCGCTGGGCGCGCAGCGGCGCATGGTATTTGGCATGGTACTGGGCCAGGGCGCGCGGCTGACGGGATTGGGGATTGCGATCGGAATTGTTGCGGCTCTCGGCGTGACACGCGTGATGGCTAGTTTCTTGTATGGCGTGCGTCCCACGGACCCGCTGACGTTTGCCGCGGTTTCTTTGCTGTTGCTGGGAATAGTGCTACTGGCGTGTTATTTGCCGGCGCGGCGAGCGATGCGCGTGGATCCGATGGTGGCGCTGAAGTACGAATGACCGCTGAAACTTTTGTCAGAAATTTCGGGCTGCTGCTGGAGAAAGTATGACGTTTTGGAGCCGCGTGAGTTCGTGGCTGCAGGCAATGCTGCGGCGCTCTCGTATGGAGAGCGAGATGGACGCGGAGCTGCGGTTCCATGTGGAAGCGTATGCCGACGATTTAATTCGCAGCGGCGTGCCGCGGCCAGAAGCGTTGCGACGCGCGCGGTTGGTATTTGGCGGAATCGAGAACGCCAAGGAAGAGTGCCGCGAAGCGCGTGGCGTGCACTTCGTTGAAACTTTGCTGCAGGATTCGCGCTACGGCGCGCGCACGATGCTGCGCTCGCCAGGATTCACCGTGACCGCGGTGTTGGCATTGGCCCTCGGCATTGGCGCAAACACTGCAATCTTCAGCGTGGTGAATGCCGTGTTGCTGCGGCCGTTGCCGTATGACCAGCCGGACCGGCTGATGCAGGTCTGGCACACGCCACCGCAAAAAAGTTTTCCCGGCATGCCAACGTTTGCGGTGTCGCCCGCCAATTTTCTGGATTGGCGCGAGCAAAGTCGTTCGTTCGAGGGCATGTCGGCCTATGGATTCGGCCGCTACACGCTGACCCGCTCGGGGCATCCCGAGGCAATTCGCATGGTTGCAGCGACTGTAGGCTTGTTTTCGATCTTGCGCGCGCAGCCGCTGTTGGGCCGCGGATTTCTTGCTGGCGAAGATGAGCCGGGGCACGAGCACGAAGTTGTATTGAGTTACGGATTGTGGCGCGGCCATTTCGCGGGGAATCCGGACATTGTCGGCAAAAATATTCAGCTCAATGGGCAGGCATTCGCGGTGGTCGGCGTCATGCGGCCGGAGTTTGACTTTCCCATCTCTAGCGATCCGGGTTCGCGAGCGCAGATGTGGAAGCCGCTCGCGTGGAGCGCGCAGGATCGCGCCGTTCGCGACAACCACAACTACGCGGTGATCGCTCGCCTGAAGGATGGTGTGAGTCTGCCGCAGGCGCAGGCCGAGTTGGATGCCATTTCCAACGCGTTGGCCCAGGCGTATCCCAACGACAACAAAGGCTGGGGAGCGATTGCGATTCCGGTGCGCGAAGATCTGGTGGGCGATGTGCGACCTGCCTTGCTGATTTTGCTTGGTGCTGTTGCGCTGGTGTTGCTAATCGCGTGCGCAAACGTCGCAAATCTGATGCTGGTGCGCGCGCTTTCACGGCGCAAGGAAGTCGCGGTGCGCACGGCGCTGGGCGCCACCCGCCGCCGCTTATTGCAGCAAGCACTTTCAGAGACGCTGCTTCTCGCGTTCGCGGGCGGTGCGCTGGGATTGGTATTCGCACATTATGGCGTAATTCTGATTGTGAAGTTTCTGGCGGAGCGGCTGCCGCGAGCCAACGAAATTGCTCTGGACAGCTGGGTGCTGGCGTTCACGCTGGGAATTTCGCTGCTCACCGGATTCGCTGTCGGCCTGTTGCCGGCGCTGCGCATGGCCGAGGCAGATTTGAATCAGGCGCTGAAGCAAGGCCTGGGCCGGACGGCCACGGATTCTGGCGGAAGCCGCACGCGCAACGTGCTGGCGGTTTCCGAAGTTGCGCTTTCGCTTATGCTCCTGATTGGCGCCGGTTTGCTGATTCGCAGCTTGTGGGTGTTGCAGCATGTAAATCCCGGATTCGATCCGAGTAACGTGGTGACCATGGCGGTGTCGGTTCCGACGGGAAAATTTGCCGAGGCGACGCAGCAGATCAACTACTTCGGGCGCATTCTTGAGCGCGTTCGCGCGCTGCCGGGCGTGCAATCCGCCGGCCTGATTGACAGTCTGCCGCTGAGCGATGACGGATCGCACCAGCCATTTTCCGCGGAGGGCCGACCGACCGCCCCGATGGCCGAGCTGCCCGAAGTGGAAGTCCGACTCATCAGCCCGGGATACAGGAGCGCGATGCACATACCGCTTTTGAGCGGACGTGATGTTGATGATTCCGATGTTGCCGGGCGGCCCGGCGCGGTGCTGATCAGCGAATCCATGGCCAAATCTTTCTGGCCCAATGAGGATGCCATCGGCAAGCATCTCACGCTTTATTTCTTTCCGGAGCTGCCGCGCGTGGTGGTGGGCGTGGTAGGCGACGTGAAGATGACCGCGATGAACGAAACGCAGCCCGCGCCCACTCTATATTTCCCCGTGGCGCAAATGTCTGTGCCAAGAGGCGCAAGCTGGCGGTCGTTCGGAATGATTCTTGTGGCGCGCACGGATGCGGCGCCATTGAGCGTGGTTCCGGCGATCACCGGTTCGATCCGCGAAATCGATTCGGAGGTGCCGCTGCTGAATATTCGGACGATGGACGATTCGGTGTCCGCGTCTTTGTCGCAGGCACGATTCACGATGCTGCTGCTGGGCGCGTTTGCCGGGTTGGCGTTGCTGCTCGCGGTGGTGGGGATTTACAGCGTGATGAGCTATGCGGTTTCGCGGCGCACGAACGAGATTGGAATTCGCGTGGCGCTGGGGGCGAGCCGCGGCGACGTGCTGCTGTTGATTGTGCGCCAGGCATTGCTGCTGGCGCTGATTGGGTCGGTGATCGGCATCGTTGGGGCGCTGGCGCTATCGCGGCTGCTGGCTAGCCAGTTGTACGGCGTCCGGCCGACGGATCCGGTGACATTTATCTCGCTCGCGGCGTTGCTGATGATCGTCGCGCTTGCCGCGAGTTATATTCCAGCGCGGCGGGCGATGCGCGTTGACCCAATGACTGCCCTGCGCTACGAATGATCGCGAAGGCGCGCTCGCGTTTTAGGCCGACGACGCTACGAGCTTCACCAGGGCCAGGCCTTCGATGATGCGATCGAGGTTGCGCTCGTTGCCGACGGCCAAGCGAACGAAGCGATGAGCGGCGGGCCCGCCGTTGCCATAACGCGCGCCGGAACCGATTCGCACGCCTTTGGCCTCGCATGCCAAACAGAACGCGCTTGCATCCGTGCTCTCGGGCAGTTCGATCCAGGAATGAAAGGCGTTGCGATGCGCGCGGATTTTCAGGCCCGCGAGACCGCTGGAGATTAGCGCTTGCCTTGCGCGCCCGAGCGCTTGTTTTTCGGCGATGAACCGCGCGACAGTGCCATCCAGAATCAGCGACGTGAGGACTTCGCCAAACAACGGCGATGTGCCGCTGTTCACCTGCGCGATCAACTCCTCGGCACCTTTGCAGAGGCGCTCCGGAATCAGCAGATAAGCAATGCGCAGATCCGGAGACAGCGGCTTCGAGAAACTGAAGAAATAAAAGCTCGATTCCGGAACGAGGAAGGAGATCGGAGCAGGTCCGTCCGGTTCCAAAAAACGATAGGCATCGTCCTCGATGAGAATTAGAGCGTTTTGCCGAATGATATTTGCAAGAGCGACTCTTCTGGGGTGCGACATGACCGTGCCGAGAGGATTATGAACGGTCGGCATCAGATACACGGCCTTGACGCCATGCACGCGGGCCGCTGCGGCGAGCGCGTCAGGTAATATGCCGTCGTCGTCACCGGCGCAGGCGATTAGCTTGATGCGGCGCTCTGCAGCCATGGCTCGAAAATGCGGATACGTAAGTTCGTCCACCGCGATTGCGGCGCCTTCGAGAGAGGCGCATGCGAGTGCGATCGCGATTCCGGCGTGACCGCCCGCGCACAAAAAAACGCAGCTGGCCGGAATGGTGAAATTCTCTCGTGATAGGAATGACGCGGCAACCTTGCGGTGCTCCGCAGTGCCGGCAAAGGGCCTTTCAGACTGCGCCGCACTCGGTTGCGCGCTGTGTTTCTGCAGTGCCGCCGCAATGAACGCGGCCTCTGTGCCGATTAACGGATAGTTGAATTGAAAATCGATCACAGCGAAATAATCCTCCGCGCGGGGGATCCCTTCCAGCGGGAAAATGCCTGCATCACTGAATATATCATCGGCCAATAAGGGACTTCGCGAATGGCTATGCCGTCGCACACTGTCGTGAGAGGCAAATTGGACGCATGAGCCGGGTGCTTGTACATCGCGCGGAAGCTAAAAAGCCAAGCGAAAAAAAGGAATCCGCGGGTGCATGCGGCTCGTCTAACCAAGTATGACTATGAAAAAAGTAAAACTTGGTTCGCAGGGCGCGGTCGTTTCCCGCATGGGGCTTGGCTGCATGGGTATGAGCGATTTCTATGGCGAACGCGATGACGTGGCGTCCGCGGCGACGATTCTGCGGGCGCTGGACCTGGGGGTCACTTTTCTGGATACGGCGGACACCTACGGAATCGGCGACAACGAGGAACTGATCGGCAAGACGATTCGCGGGCGCCGCGATGAAGTATTTCTGGCGACGAAATTTGCCAACATCCGCACCAAGGCCGAGCCGAACCGTTGGTCGATCAGTGGGAAGCCGGAGTATGTGCGCTCGGCGTGCGATGCGTCGCTGCAACGGCTGGGTGTGGATCACATTGATTTGTACTACCAACATCGCGTGGATCCGCAAACGCCGATTGAAGAGACGGTGGGCGCGATGGCGGAGTTGGTGAAAGCGGGGAAAGTGAAGTACCTGGGATTGTCGGAGGCGTCGCCGGCGACGATTCGGCGCGCGCACAAGGTGCATCCGATTACGGCGCTGCAGACGGAATACTCGCTGTGGGAACGGCATGTGGAGTCGGAAATTTTGCCGACAGTGCGCGAGTTGGGAATCGGTTTTGTGCCGTACAGCCCGCTGGGACGCGGCTTCCTGACCGGTGCGATCACGAAGAAGAGCGACTTGATTGAGACGGACTCGCGCGCAACACGCATGCCGCGATTCGCAGACGAAAATTTCCACCAGAACCAGGTGCTCGTCGCGCGCGTGCGCGCGATTGCCGAGCGCAAGGGCGTGAAGCCTGGGCAGCTGGCGCTGGCGTGGGTACTGGCGAAGGGCGAAGATCTGGTCCCGATCCCCGGAACCAAGCGCCGGAAGTATCTGGAAGAAAACTCAGCAGCGGCGGCCATCAAGCTTAGCGCGGCGGAAGTGGCGGAGCTGGAAGATGCCGTGCCGCAGAGTGAGATCGCAGGCGACCGCTATTCTGCAGGAGCCATGAACGCGATTGATCGGTAACCCCAGCCCGAACCGAAAAACGCAGTCATGTATTTTTTGACGATTAGCGCGAATGCAGGCTTTCCAGCGACCTGGGGCGGATCTGCAGTTCCGCACGGCCTGTCTTTTCCGGCGTTCGTGCGTGCTGCTTGAACGATCGGCGGTAGGCACTCGGAGTCATGCCCCGCACACGACGGAACTGCCGGTTAAAGTTGGCGAGATTGGAGAGGCCGACTTCGTACGCGATCATGCTGACCGGCATGTCGGTTTCCGCCAAACGCATACAGGCGCGCCCAATTCGAAGTTTGCAGAGATATTTGCTGACGCCGTCGCCCGTGTGTTTTACAAAGAGGCGATGTAACGATCTCGCGGATATATTTCCGACGCTGCAGAGCGCGCCGATTCGTATCGGCTCCTGGAACTGCCGATGAAGATATTGCAGCACGCGCGTGAATTGCGCCGGCTCGCTGTCCGCGGCGGACGGAACGGTCATTGCCGTTTTCGAAAGACCCACCGCGTTGACGTCGGCGAGCGCCACAAGCAGTTCGAGCGTGGCGTGAAGGCGCGACTGCGGGGATTCCGAAAGGATCTGGTCGAGACGGCCTGCAACCCGTTTGGCGATCGCCCGCGAAAATTCCAAGCCTGTCGAGGCGTTGCGCAGCAAGCGCCGGATGGCCGCATATTCCGGACATACTTGCGCCATCTGCAGCGCCCAATGTCCCGAAAACCATATAACGATCGCGGTATGTGGCTCGTTTCGACTCAGCGTTGCGGTCGAGGCCCAGGTATGGGGCATATCGGACGGCACGAGCGCCAGATCCGGTGACCGGTACTTTCCAATGTGATCACCGATGAATCGCCAACCTTTGCTGTTCAACGTCAACGTAAGCTCGTATTCCGGATGGTGGTGCCACTCGAAGGGGATCTCCGTCACGCGTCGGTGGTAGACGCGCACCGAGCATCCTTTGGGAAACGTAACCGATTCAAACTGAGGCTTCATTTCGTCGCCTTATTGCGGCCAATTGACCCTGGCCGGATTGTATCAGTAGTTGGCCGTTCTGCATCACTCGACAATTCTGCTCTTTGTTAGATTCGGCGTCGCGGCTTCTGGGCTGAGTCCTTGCCGCCGCATTGAGCACTACAAGGAGTGGAATTACATGAAATTCGAAATCGAAGACCTGCCCAAGCTGGTGCGCGAAACAAAAAAATCCCTGCGCGCAGCGCTGCCGGACTATGCCGAGGCTTTTCAGAAAGTTGAAGGCGAGATGCGTAGTCGCGTGGACGCGATCGTCAAGGAACGAGAGTCCGGCCAAGCGGTTGTCCCGATCGTGCATTATTCGGACATCGAAGCCGGCCGCGTGCCCGCTGAGATGATTGCGAAGATCAGGCAGCGCGGCGCGTGCGTGATCCGCGAGACGTTCGACCCGTCGCAGGCAAACGCATGGAACGACGAAGTCACTGCCTATGTTGAAGAAAACGGCCTCGACGCCAAATTGGCCAACGCCGCCGAAGACAAATACTTCGGAACGTTGGCATCGGCGAAACCGCAGATTTACGGAATATATTGGTCGCGCCCCCAGGTGAAAGCTCGCCAGGCCGAATCGCTCACTCGCGTCCGCGTCTTTATGAATAACCTGTGGCAAGCGGAAAGTGAAGGACGACGGCATTTCAATCCGAACGAGGTGCCCGTCTACGCCGATCGTATTCGGCGGCGGCCACCCGGTTCCGCCTCGTTGGGCCTGTCCCCGCACGTTGATGGAGGTTCCGTGGAGCGTTGGCTTGATGAAAATTTTCGCAAAGTGTATCGCCACGTCTTTGCCGGCAAGCTGCGGCAGTACGACGCGTTTGACGCCGCCTTCCGCCCCGAGGTGCGTGAGGTTCCTTCCCCTGCTGTTTGCTCGATGTTCCGGACCTTTCAGGGATGGACTGCCTTGACTCGTCAAGGAAAGGGAGACGGCACGCTGCAACTGATTCCGATCGCCGAGTCGATGGTGTACATCTTGCTGCGCGCGCTGCAGGATGATGTCGCCGAAGACGATCTGTGTGGAGCGCAGCCGGGACGTGCGCTTTCCGTGAATCCGCAGTTTCATAGCCTGTTGATCGAAGCTCTCTCCTCAATTCCGTTGATGCAACCCGGCGACACCGTCTTCTGGCACTCCGACTTGGTACATGCGGTTGAAAACGAACATCGTGGATCGGGCTACAGCAACGTGATGTATATCGCTTCGACGCCCGGCTGCGCCAAAAATTCAGCTTACCTGCCACAGCAAGCGCAAGCGTTTCTCGCGGGAAAAACTCCACCGGACTTCGCGTCGGATGATTTTGAAGTCGATTTTGCCGGGCGCGGAACCGTTGGGGATTTGACCGAGCTGGGGCGTTCACAGCTTGGGATCACCGAGGCGCTCGCGAAGGGGAGTCAGGTTGTCCGCTCTGCCTGATCCTGAAAAACAATCGCTCGGCAAGCCCCGGCTTTTTTCGCCAGGCAACACGCTGCCCTTTGTTCTGGTGACGACGTTGTTTCTGCTCTGGGGCATCCCGAGCAACTTGAACGACGTGCTCATCAAGCAGTTCATGAAATCGTTTGAGATGAACCGCTTCCAGGCCGGCCTGATTCAATCCGCTTTCTACTTGGGCTATTTTCTGCTGGCTTTGCCCGCGGCGCTCGTCATGCGCAAATACGGCTACAAGACCGGCTTGGTGATCGGCCTGCTTCTCTTCGGCACGGGCGCGTTGCTTTTTTGGCCCGCTGCCGTAGTGCAGCGCTACGGATTCTTCCTGTTTGCGCTTTTCGTCATCGCCGGCGGCTTGTCTTTTCTGGAAACAGGCGCGAACCCGTTCATCTCGGTCTTGGGGGATCCCCAAACATCGGAGCAGCGCCTGAATTTCGCACAAGCTTTCAATCCTTTGGGCTGCATTGCCGGAGTTGTCGTCGGCACGATCTTCATCTTCTCGGGGATCGAATTGAATCCGGCGCAGGTTGCAGCGCTGAAAACAGCCGGGACGTATCAGGCATACCTGCAGCACGAAACGCTGCGCGTGGTCACGCCTTACCTGGTGCTGGGCTGTGTTGTTTTTCTGTTTGCAGTGGTGATCATGCGCACAAAGTTTCCGACGATCGCTGAGGAGTCCGACCTGGCCGGTGACACGCCCAAGGGGAGCTTCAGGGAGCTGCTCAAATATCCGCACTTTGTTCAAGGCGTGCTGGCGCAGTTCTTTTACATTGGGGCTCAGGTGGGCACCTGGAGCTACTACATCACCTACGTCCAGGACTACACTCACCTTGCTGAAAAGACCGCGGGATACTTTCTAACCGGAACGCTCGTGGTCTTCACCGTAGGCAGATTCCTAGCGACGTATCTGATGAGGTTCATCGAGCCCAGCAAGCTGATGGGGTTCTATAGCCTCGTCAACATTGGCTTGGTTGCGATCGGAGTGTTGCTGCCGGGCTGGGTCGGGCTTTGGTCGATCTTCCTGACGAGCTTTTTCATGTCGCTCATGTTTCCCACGATTTTTGCGCTGGGACTCAAGGGGTTGGGACCGAATACTAAGATCGGCGGGTCGCTGATCGTGATGGCCGTCATCGGGGGGGCGATCTTCACGCCCGTCATGGGGCGGATTTTCGAAGCGACGCACAGCATGGCCACGGCTATGGTCGTTCCGCTGATCTGCTATTTGTTCATAACTTACTACGCTTTCGTCGGCTCGAAATCTCGCGTCTCCGAACCCGTCCCCGTAACCGCGAACTCCCGATTCGTTCTATAAGATATGAAGGCGCACATTGACGAGGCGTGACGCGGTTTAATTGCAGGCGGGACTACTGCAGTTTGGCGTATTCGGATTTGGCGGCTAATAGGATGGGGACGTTGGGGTCGGCATCTTTCCATAGCGCGAAGAAATCCTGGTAGGCTACGCGGGCTTTGGCTGGATCGCCTTCGCCGGCGTAGGCGCGCGCGAGGCCCAGCTTTGCCAGCGCGCCGGTGATTGAATTGAGCACGACGCCTGGGTGATCCACGATCTTTTGAAATTCGGCGGCGGCTTCGCTGCCTTTGTGCAGGGCCAGATACGCGCGGCCGCGCTGGTAGGTGCTGAGCATGGCCCTTTGATTGGCGAGGTCGAACGGCATGACCGACTGCAGAATCTCGACGGCCTTGGCGGGATTGTTGCGGCCGATCTCGAGCGTCGCGCGAATGACGGGGAGGTCGAACGAATTCACCATCGTGTTCGAAGGGTTTTCCTTCGCAAGCACGGCGACGACGGCTTCGGCGCGGGCCGCATCACCAGCGCGCGCTAACGCATACGCGGCGTTTGTGCGCGCGCGCAAGGACGCTGAATTATTCCCGAGCGCAGCTGCGGCGTCTCGGCGCGCGCCAGTGTCATCGCCCACTTCGGCTTCTGCCGTGGACAGCACGGCCAGCCACAGTGCCGCCGGGTCGTTCTGATGCAAAGCTTCGTAGGCACTGCGGGCGCGTTCGATTGAGCCACGCGCTTTTTCCATGCGTCCGGCATGCGCTTCTGTTTCCGCCGCCAGAGTGAACGAGTACGCAGCACTCTCCGGGCCTTTGGAAGCCACAATCGAAAGTTCGCGTTCCATGACGGACGAATCGTTCTGCACAAACGCCAAGAAATAGAGAATCCGGTGAAGGTTCGGCACATCCAGCTTGGCCGCCAGGGCTTGATCAACCGTGGCTTTGGACTCATCGAACCGCCCCAAACCCAGATAGGTTGCGCTGAGAGCGACGAAGGCGATGCTTTCTTCGGGGGCGAGTTGGTGCGCCTGGCGAGCGACAGGCAGAGCCTTCTCCCACTGGCCCATCAGAGCGTAGGTAACACCCAGATTGTTGAACGGAATCGAATCGCGAGGATAGGTTTGCGTCCACAACTGGTACACCTGATTGCCCTGCTCGATGTCGCCGGTCACGTTGTCGTAGTAGTGCGAATCAATGTAGAACTTTTCCGACTCGCTGGCGCGATCGCGCAGGCTGTAAGCCTTCTTGGTGTACTCGATGCCAAAGCCGCGGTTACCCAAATTTGTTTCCACCTGGCCCAGTGTGGCGAAGGCGATGGCGAAATTGGGATCGAGCGCAACCGCTTGCTTGAAGAAAGGCGCGGCGGGTTCCTCGCCCTGAGTGGCGCGCGTTTGCGTTCCCAGGCTGTAGGCTTTCAGCGCTTCCAGAGAAGAGGTGGTGGCCTCTTCGATCGGAGTATTGAATTTCTGAATGGAGGCGAGAGATTCGCCGAGCTTGCGGCGAATGTCTTCGGCCGCATTGCCGAGCGCGCCCAGGACGTGATCTTTGTCGGGGGCTTCGGCGTTGGCGGTGGCGAGCGTTTCGCCGGATGCGCAGTTGAGCGCGTTGAGAATTAAATTGTAGGTGTTGCCGATTTGCGCGATGGAGCCTTCGAGGACTGCAGCGCTTTGCGTGCGCTGGCAGATTTGCCGCGCGAGGTCGTTGGTGACGCGCGCGCTCGGCGGCTGGCCCATGTATTGCATGGTCTGCTGAATTTGACGGTCGGAGAGAATATGCAGGAAAGGAGATTGCGCGAGTTGCGCGGCGAGGCCCTGGCGCAACGAGCCGTCAAAGACTGTATCACCCGTCGTATTTGTGAAATCGGCGAGAACGATGGAGCCTTGGCCGGTGAGTTTTGAGCTGCGATGCGTGAAGTAATATCCGCCTGCGATGAGCGCTATCACGATTACCGCTGCGGCGGCGATAAGCGGCAAGCGGCTGCGCGGCGCGACGTGCGAGGGCTGCGCGGTTGCTACTGCGACGGAAGCGGAAGATGGCGCGCCGGCTATTGCTGTGGCCGAGGTCACGGCGGCTGCAGCCGGTTGGGCTGTCGTAATCGGCGCGGCACTCGTTCCGCTCGACGGGCTCATTGCGGCGATCGCGTGGCCGCTCGAAGGCGCTGCTTGCGTCGCGGTTTCGCCGAACGCACCTGAGTTCTGCTGCGGCACGGTGGCCGGCGCGGACGGCACCACGCCGGAAACTCGGCTGGAACCGGAGTCGCGTTTGAGGCGCGCTAAATCCGTGCGCAGTTCCGCGGCGTGCTGATAACGCATGCGGCGATCTTTTTCGAGCGCCTTGGAAATCACTTCTTCCAGCCGCGGCGGAATATCCGGATTCAGGCGTACCGCGGGTGCCGGCGCTTTTTCCAGGATGGCGTTGAAGACGACTGCGGTCGTCGCTCCGCGAAAGGGGACCGCGCCGGTGGCCATTTCATAGAGCACCGCGCCGAAACTAAAAAGATCGCTGCGCACGTCCAGCGTTTCGCCGCGCGCCTGCTCCGGCGACATATACGCCACCGTCCCTACCGCGGTGCCGGCGCTGGTGAGGTCGGCTTCCCTCACGGACGGAGTGTCCACGGTGAGGTCCGATGGATTCAGTCCCCGGGTCGCATCCGTCGTCGCCAGAATCTGCTTCGCGAGGCCGAAATCCAGAATTTTCGCGTGGCCGCGATCCGTGATGAATAAATTCGCGGGCTTGATGTCGCGATGAACGATTCCCTTCGCGTGCGCCGCATCCAGCGCGTCGGCAATTTCGATGCCCAGGTCGAGCAGCAACTCCATTTCCAGAGGACGCCCGGAAATGCGGTGCTTCAGCGTCATGCCTTCCAGAAATTCCATCGCGATGAAGGGATGGCCGTCCTGCTGGCCGATTTCGTAGATGGTGCAGATGTTGGGATGGTTCAGCGCGGAAGCGGCGCGGGCTTCGCGGCGGAAGCGTTCCAGGGCTTGCGGGTCGCGCGCGACGTCTTCAGGGAGAAATTTCAGCGCGACGAAGCGGCCGAGTTCGGTGTCTTCGGCCTTGTAAACGACGCCCATGCCTCCACCGCCCAATTTTTCGAGCACACGATAGTGCGTGATTGTGCGGCCGATCGGCGACTGAGATTCCGGCATGAGTGGCGGACATCTTAGGATGCGCGCGCAGGCAAGTCAACGAAGAGAGCCCGCCGTGCGCAGGCTTGATCACCGCAGCAAGGGGTGGTGCCTGGCGATCCGGTTTATCAGGCGCATTGGCCGGATGGCTGGCGGGGAAAGGTTTGCCGGAGCGGTTCCACCGCGGAGTGTTAGTATTTCCGCTGTCTATTTTGTGAATTTTTTCGCGAGTCAAATTGTTGTGTATTTCCATCTAAGCTTTGAGGTGTCACATGCAAACATCCAATCCGTTGAGGTTTCTATTTGCGATCTTTGTAGTGCTTGCCACAATTTATGTGGGCAGTTCGCTCGCACCGGCCCGAGACCGGTCCAATTCCGCTGAGGCTGCTGAAACCCAAAGCAAAGTATGTCCGAACGATGACAGCGGGTTGAAGTTACCTGGCGGCTTTTGCGTAACGATCTTCGCTGACGGCATCGGCCATGCACGTCACATGGTAGTCGCGCCCAGCGGAGTGCTCTACGTGAACACCTGGTCGGGCCGGTATTACGGCAACGACACGCCGCATGCAGGCGGTTTCGTGGTGGCCCTGCAAGACAAGAGCGGCACGGGCAAGGCCGACGTGATTGAGCGCTTCGGCGAAACCGCGCAAAGTGGCGGCGCAGGCGGCACGGGCATCGGACTGTACAAGGATTCGATCTACGCCGAGATCAACGATCGCATCGCGCGATATTCCTTGTCCGGCGGGGCCATCGTGCCGAGCGGCGCGGCCGACACCATCGTCTCCGGATTGCCTCTGACTGGCGACCATCCAATGCATCCCTTCCTCATTAATACCGAAGGCGCGATGTACGTGGATGTGGCTACTGCGACGAATTCCTGCCAGTCGAAAAATCGAACGCTCAAATCGCCTGGCATTAGCCCCTGCAGGGAACTGGAGTCCCGCGGAGGCATCTGGCGCTACGACGCGAATAAGACGAACCAAACTTTTTCACCCGCTGAGCGCTTCGCTACGGGAATCCGCAACGCCGAGGGTTTTGCGATCGACTCCAGCGGGCGAGTGTTTGTGACCCAGCATGGACGAGACCAGCTGCACATGAATTGGCCGGACCTGTATAAGCCGGACCAGGAAGCAACGCTTCCGGCCGAAGAACTATTGCTTTTGAAACCGCAAGGAGATTACGGCTGGCCCGAATGCTACTACGACGCCTTCGTGCAAAAGCTGGTTCTGGCTCCGGAATATGCCGGCGACGGCGGCAAGACGATCGGCGTATGCGCGGACAAGATAGCCCCCGTTGCGGCATATCCAGCACACTGGGCGCCGAATGCGATGGTGCTGTACGACAAGACGCAATTTCCGGCGCATTATCATGACGGCGTCTTCATCGCGTTCCACGGTTCCTGGGATCGGGCGCCATACGCGCAAGGCGGTTACAACGTGGTTTATCAGCCACTTTCCGGAGAGCGCGCATCCGGCGAGTGCGAAGTATTTGCGGATGGTTTTGCCGGAGCAGTGAAGTCCCCGGCTCAAGCCGCGCATCGTCCATCTGGATTGGCCGTGGGACCCGACGGTGCGCTGTACGTTTCCGATGACGTGCGCGGACGGATTTACCGGATTTTCTATCTTGGCGGCTCTGAAGGTGGCGCCGCGAACGTGACGCCATGTCCGAGCTTGACGGCTCCGGCTGGTGCTCCCGTGGTAGCCGCCGCGAAACCGCCAGAGGGCACGCATCCGGACGCTGGCGCCGCCGCGAAGGGAAGCGGATCCGTCCCCGCGGGCGCGACACCAGCAATGGTTGCCCTCGGTAAGCGCATATACCAAGGCCAAGTCGGCGGAGCGGCGTGCACGGGTTGCCATGGTGGCAACGGCGAAGGCACAACATTGGGACCGCCGCTAGCAGGCAAGAACAAGAAATGGCTGTGGAGCGACGGCAGCTTCGCCGGAATCGCGAAAACGATAACCGACGGCGTGTCGCAACCAAAGGAATTTCGCAGTCCGATGCCGCCGATGGGTGGTGCGCAACTTACGCCGGACCAAGTGAAAGCGCTGGCGGCATACGTCTGGAGCCTGAGCCATTGATCCTCACACAATCGGAATTAATCGCTGGTTAGCGATTGCTGTCGTGAAGGGCGCGTCAGCCTGTGTTGGGTGATGATGAGACGTGAGTGCGGCACTGACGCCCGGGCCCAGGTGCTCGGGCGCCAGTACTTCCTGCGTGCCGCTAGCTACCGCACGTTGCGGGATGATTCGCGCAGAACCTCGCTTGATCGAGGAGCGCCTGTCCCGCCACGATCAGGTCATTGGCCACTTTTTCCTCGATCGGTACGCCGTTGAACTCCGCAGCTTCGAGCATCGCTTTGATTTCTGCAGCCAGGCCGTCGCGCTCCAGGGTCCAATCCGAGATGAGATTTTCGAGGTTGTTGTAAACGACGTCACCGGCGGAAGTGCTGGTGATTCCGTAGGTAGAGACAGCCAGAGTGTGTTTCGAAAGCTCTCCGAACGGCGCGTTAATTTTCTTGTAGATCTGCCCAAGCTGCAGCAGCGTGTCCGAGTGGGCGCGCAGGCTGCTTGGCAGAACTTTGGGGTCCAGCAGCTCGACGATCGTGCGGCCATCGTGCTGGTAATCGTCGGTGAGGCCGAGAAGCGTCATCATGGTTGGCCGCAGGTCGACGTGATCGGTAAAGAAATCGTGCGGGCCGGTTACGCCGAGATTCTTTACTCCAGGACCGGCGATCGCGATGAAGGTGCGCGCGATCTCCGGCTGGATGTCGCCGTGATTCCAGGCGAAGCCCGCGCCCACGACTGGAGTGGTGCTGCCCGCCGTCTCAAAGAAGAAATTGGGATTGCCGAAGAACGTGAAGGTTGGCTCGCGGTTGGGATCGGCGACGGTGTTCATGTGCAGCAGCTGCATCGCCGCCGGATCCACAATCGCACCTTGAAGGTCGGGACCCAGACCGGTGCCGAGCAAGCTCTCGCTCAGTCCGGTGTGCGGATTCACCGCGCTGAGGCCAGCCATAGTCTGCTCCAAAGTACGGACCGTGCTGCTGGAGGGAAGCGGCTGTCCATTCACATAGGTGGTAGCGGCGTCGTCAAAATGGATCGAATACGCCGTTGGGTCGCCAGCAGCTTGAGTGAGGCCGAGCAGATTGATGTCCAGCTCACCGACGCCGTTCGTTCCATAGGTGCACGGAATATCCGGCACAACGTTGCCATTGTGCTCGATTTTGGCGCCGTCGCAATTTGCCGGGCTGGGCGCGCCGCCAACGAAATGATCGCCTTCGTCTGGGGTGAAGATGAACAGCGTGTTGCTTTCGTCGATACCGGCTTCTTTCAGGTGCAAGAAAAACGTGCCGAACGCGGAATTGTAATCCGCCAATTGATCCACGTAAGGAGCCTCGCCGGGGCCGAAGGTGCCTTCGGTGGTCGTGGTTTCCTCATGATTGTCATGCGCGTCGGCGATGTAAGCGTAGACGACGGGAATGCCTTTCTTCAGCATCGTCTCGATCACCGCGAGCGATTGCGCGGGGACGGGGTCGAAATCCAACTGGTTAAACCCTGTAAGCGGAACACCGTGGTAATCAACGATGCTGCCAGTGGGGCTGCCGGTAAGCGCGGGGTTGATGTACTTCAGGCCGAACAGGGCTTGATAGCCGGAGTAGCCGCCCGGTTCGTCCGGCAAAGTGTCACTCACTCCCACCACGCCGAGGGTTGGATTCGACTGGCAGAGAGGATCGCCGAGCGCGCAATGGATTGAGACACCGATGAAATCATTGTTCTGATTCGAGCTGGTCTCCATTCCCTGCGGAGATGTGGGGCCACCGAAAACCTTGTAGACGTCGAAGGGCGCGCGTTCCAGCACGATGTTCGCGGTAGAGAAGGCGCCGACCGTGCATCCCGCACGGGTAAATGGCACCCATGGCGCGGACACGTTCTGGCCCGAAGGCGTTGTAAGCGCGAAGGTGTTGTCGTCCGTGCCTGCGTTTATGTCCGAGACCTTGTCGGTCCAGTAGAAGAATGAGGAAGGAAACAAGCCGTTTTCGCCGGAGGAGGTCGGCGAGAATACGCCGAAGCTATTGGCGATGAAGATGCCGGTATCGTCGGAATAGAGACCGGTCTGAGTGGTAAGGATGTCGTTGGCGGTGTGCGAGATGAGGACGGTATGGTCGCCGGCATCGAGCGTGCCATGTTGCGTGATGAAATTGAGCAGGTTCGGCATTTGTTCGAGGTCAGAGGGTACGTTTGGATTGTCACGGGTAAAGTGCACGTTATCGAATTCCACGTACACCACATGCTTGATTTTTCCCGCCGGTGAGTTCAGCTGACATTGCCCATAGGCGGATCCAGCCAGCCCGGCCGCCAGCAACCCCAAGCCAAGCAAGGACGTGGTCACGCGACGCAACAGAGGTGCTTGAGACATCGTTGTTTCCTCCCGAATCAAGTGTGGGACTGCGTCCCGCGAGGCGCGGACTCGCGGGCCTTAATCTAGTACGCGGCCCAAGTGACGCTGCAGCTAATGCGCGATTAAAATCTCGTGTCAGCTTAACAAACGCACTCTGGGCGCAAAGCCGCAGCGCGAATGGTGCGAGTGCCGATCACGGAAATCAACCGCTGCCGTTGGTACAGTCCTCTTTACACGCATCGAGGCACACCGTATGCTGTGCCGCAAGCGAAGGTGCAGCTTGCATGGGTGCGCGTGCGTCTGCATCTAGGAGGGTTGTGATGATCCTGGCATTGGGTGCCATTGTTGTGCTGCTGGTGGTGTTCGTCATCGGAATGTACAACGGACTGGTGCGCCTGAAGGTGCAGTGCGACAACGCGTGGTCTGATATTGATGTGCAGCTGAAGCGCCGCTACGACCTGATTCCGAACCTGGTGGAAACCGTGAAGGGCTACGCCGCGCATGAGAAGGGCACGCTGGAAGCCGTGCTCGCGGCGCGCAATCAAGCGATGAACACGCAAGGCCCTGCGGCGAAGGCCGAAGCAGAAGGCATGCTGACCAGCGCGTTGCGCCAAGTGTTTGCGCTAGCCGAGGCGTACCCGCAATTGAAAGCGGTGGAGAGTTTCACGCAGCTGCAGCAGTCGCTGAGCCAGATTGAAGACAGCGTGCAGAATGCGCGGCGCTATTACAATGCCGTGGTGCGCGACCTGAACACGAAGATCGTGCAGTTCCCTTCCAACATCATCGCCGGCATGTTCAACATCACGCCGCGACAATTTTTTGAGATCGCTACGCCGGTCGAGCGCGATGTGCCGAAGGTCAGCTTTGGCGCCACTACGTAGCCGCCGCGCGCGCCGCGAAATGTTCAGTCCCCGCCCCGACCGCATGGTTGCAATCATTCTGCTGGCGCTTTTCGCCGCGATGCCGGCGAGCGCGCGCACGCTGGTATTCAAGCATTTTGACTCGCAGATTCAGGTGCATCCCGACGGCACGATTGACGTCACCGAAGTGATGGAAGCGCAGTTCACCGGAGCCTGGCACGGCATCTACCGCACGATTCCCGTCGAGTACACCGATGACGCCGGATTGAACTACACGCTGCTGCTGGATCAAATCAGCGCGACGGATAGCGAAGGGCAGAGGCTCAAGCTGGAACAAAACCACGAAGGCCGCTACATCAAATTCAAAATCTACGTGCCGGCTGCGGAAGACGCGACGCGCACAATTGTGCTGCACTATCGCGTGCTGGATGCGCTGCGATTTTTTCAGGATCACGACGAGCTGTACTGGAACGTGACCGGCAACGAATGGGAAAACGCGATCGAGCTGGTTACCGCGCACATCGAACTGCCCGCGGGCGTCACCGGATTACATGCCGTCGCGTATACCGGCATCACCGGATCGCGCGCGGAAGATGCGCGCGTTGAGATCAGCGACAACGTGGTGGACATTCGCAGCACGCGGCGGCTGGGCTATCGCCAGGGGCTGACGGCGGTGGTGGGCTTCGACAAAGGGTTCGTGCACCCGCCTTCTGGATCCATGCAGCTGATGCGCTTCCTGAAAAGTAATTCGCCGCTGCTGATTCCGGTGATGGCGTTCTTTGTGATGCTCTGGCTCTGGTGGACGCGCGGCCGCGACCCGCAGCGCGAAGCAATTTCCGTGCAGTACGAGCCGCCGGACAAACTGACGCCCGGAGAATGTGGCACGCTGGTGGATAACGAAGCGGCCATGCGCGACATCACCGCGACGCTGGTGGATTTGGCCGTGAAGGGTTACCTGGCAATCGAGCAAATAGAGGAAAGCCACCTGCTCGGTCTGACGCACAGCAAGGATTACATTTTTCATATGAAGAAGCCACCGGGGGAGTGGACCGCGGCGCGTTCGCACGAGCAGGAAATGCTTTCGGCGCTGTTTGATGCCGGCGCGAGCCCCGACGTGAAGCTTTCCGATTTGCAAAATCATTTCTATATGCGCCTGCCGGCGATTCGCGACCGCATTTTCAGCGCGCTGATGAGCGACGGCTATTACCTCCATCGTCCGGACACCGTGAAGCAAGGCTACATGGGCGCGGGATTGCTGATTGGTTTTCTTCTGGTGTTTGGAGGCGTGGGATATCTTGCGAATGCCACGGGCATCGCGGTGGGCAGCTGGATTCTAGCGGGAATCGCGAGCGGCGCCGTGATCTGCATTTTTGGAGTGTTCATGTCCGCGCGGACGATCACCGGCGCGCGGGCGCTGGAAAAAGTTCTGGGCTTCGAGGAATTCCTGGGACGCGTGGAAAAAGATCAAATCGAACGACTGGAGAAGACGCCGGAGCTATTCGAAAAGTATCTGCCCTACGCGATGGCGCTGCGCGTGGAAAAAAAATGGGTGCAGGCGTTTTCTGGAATCGCATTGCAGCCGCCGCAGTGGTATCAGGGCTCGTACGCGGGCAACTTCACGGCTTTTTATCTGGTGAATGACCTCAATATGATGTCCCTGCAGGCCGGCAGCGTGATGGCTTCCTCGCCGCGCAGCTCCGGCGGTTCGGGATTCGGCGGCGGTGGCGGCTCCGGCGGTGGATTCGGCGGCGGTGGTGGCGGCGGATTCTAGATTTATTTCTGGGTGACTTGCTGCGCGTGCTTTGTGAGGCGGCCGGAGCTTCGCCATTTCCGGATCCAGCCGTGCTCGCGGATTCCCTCTTCCTCCATCTGGCGTGTCCATGCGCCCAACAGGCTGGCGCGATTAAAATAGCCGACCATCTGCTGCGGATTTTCACGGCTGACGACGGGCAGCCGGCCAATATCGTGCTGCAACATGCGCACCATCGCGTCGTGCGCGAGTTCATCGGGGTACGCGACGATCGCCTGATGCGACCCCGCTTCGAGAACGGTCATCGCTCCCTGCGGGTCCTGTTCGAGCGCGCGCAATAAGTCGCTCTGCGTTACCACGCCGACGAGTTGGCCTTCGTTTGAGACGATCGGCAATCCCTGCGTCAGGTTATAAGCCGGCTCGCCGCGGCTCATGCGTTGGGTCAATTCCGACACCGTCATTTCCTGCGCGATCGGATTTACATCCTTGCGCATCAATTCGTCCACGCGCACGGCCTTCAGCACTTCGGTTTCGCTTTCACCCGGCACGGGCATGCCGCGTTTGGCAAATTTCTGCGTCATGATCGAATTCGGCAGCAGCGTGTAGGCGACCGCGTCCGCCAGCACGCAGACGAGCAGCACCGGCAGCACGGCGTGGAAATCGCGTGTGGTCTCAAACGCGCAGAACATGAACGTGAACGTGGCGCGGGAAGATGCACCGAGGAGCGCGCCCATCGCCGCCACCGCAAACGCTTCCGGCGAAAGATGCGCGCGCGGGATTATGCGATCCACAACGATGGCAAACGAACTTCCGATCGCCGCGCTGATCATGAACATCGGCGCCAGCGTGCCGCCGGAAGTTCCCGAGCCGAGCGAGAGTAAAACCACAAACGCTTTCAGGAACAGCACCAGCAGTATGACGCTCAGCAGCAGATGATTGTCCAGAATGTCTTCAATCGTGTCGTAGCCGGAACCCAGCACGCGCGGAAATAAAAATCCGACGATGCCCAGACCGAGCGCCCCGAGCGCCGGATGCAGAAAATTGGGGACGATCTTCAGCTGGTCGAAAAATTCTTCCAGCTTTTCCAGGATGCGCGTGAACGCCACGGCGGCGAATCCGCACAGCAAGCCGAGCGCGATGTAATACGGAAGGCCAGGAAGAAAGTTGTAGTCAACCGTGCCGGTTTCGAACATCGCGCCGCCACCGAATAGTAGCCGCCGGATCCCCACTGCCATCGTGCATGCAATCACCACCGGAATGAATGAGCGCGTGCGAAACTCGAAGAGCAACAGCTCAAGCGCCAGCAGCACGCCGGTGATTGGCGCGTTGAATGTGGCCGCGAGGCCGGCACCACCGCCGCATGCCAGCATCACTTTGCGCTCTGCTGCGGTGGTGGAAATAAATTGTCCGATCAGCGAGCCGAACGCGCCGCCCGTCTGGATGATCGGACCTTCGGCGCCGAATGGGCCTCCCGAACCGATGCCGATCGCGGCGGATAGCGGCTTGAGGAACGCCACCTTCGCCTCGATGCGGCTGCGCGAGGTGAGCACTGCCTCCATTGCCTCAGGAATTCCGTGGCCGCGGATTTTTTCCGAGCCGTATTTGGCCATCAGGCCGATCAGCACGCCTCCGACAACTGGAACCAGAATCATCCACCAACCCAGTGGCGAATGGCGCGGACTACGGAATTGAAACGACCATACGTGATAGAACGCGAGGTTTGTGAACAGGCCGATCAGGCTGTATAGGGCGTAGGCGATAAACGCGGTGAGAACGCCGATTGCCGCCGCGAGCAAGCACACCAATGGAAGCCGGTAGCTGGCTGGTTGCGGCGGTGCTTGCCGCGGTGATTTCTGCGCGGATGAGTTCACGAACCCTTGTTCCTATCGAGCTTCCTGCGGTGGCCCTTTGCCGCCTGCGTCTGTCGCATTTGATTTTTCTGCTTCGCGCTGCGTTTCTTTCCGCGTTTATCGCGGCGTGCAATTCGACGCGTATAGCCGACTGCCGTGTCCCGATCGATTGCAGCGGCCAGCGCCGTGAGCAGCCTGGGCCGTGCGGATTGCAGTTCAGCGTGGTGTGGATGCGTCAGCCGTTTGAGCAGCGTTTCTCCGCGGCGGGAGAGACTCAGCACGACTTCGCGGCGGTCCGCCGCACTGCGCGCGCGCCGCAGCAGGCCTTTCGCTTCCAGCCGGTTCACCAGTTCCACGGCGCTGTGATGCTGAATCAGCAGGCGCTCGGCCAGCACGCCGATGGTGGCCACGCGGTGTGCGGGCAGGCCTTTGATCACCAGCAGCGCCTGGTGCTGCTGCGGTTCGATGCCGGCGGCGTGCGCCAGTCGTTCGCTGAAATTCAGGAAGCGACGAATTTCGAAGCGGAAATCCGCGAGCGCTTGGTAATCAATGGCTCTTGGCGACGACTCTCTCATCCAAGCAATATTATATCGTATTACGATATTTATGCGCGCGCGATAATTCTGAGAATGTGTGCAAGCGAAGAACGATCGTTACAGCTGCTTGCGGAAGGCTTTCTGCGTCTTGATGTGTGCGTAGCCGTGACGTTCGTAGAATTTGTGCGCCCGGTCCCGGATTACGTTCGAGCGCAACGCGATGGCCTGGCAGCCGTTTCCGCGCGCCCATTCTTCTGCGCGCGCCAGCAAGTGCTCGCCGACCCGCTGCGAACGGAAGCGTTCATCCACAACCAAGCCGCTGACCTCGGCGCGCGCGTCAGCTTCCACGGTCCGATACACGAAGACTGCAATCCAGCCGGCGATCTCGCCGGCTTCCAGTTCCGCCACGAATACCGCGGTTTCCGCTGTCCGCTGCAGTCCTTGTAAGCGACGCGCTATTTCTTCCGGCGTAGAAGCATAGCTCAACTGCCCGGCCAGCTCGGCGATGCGCTCGTGGTCGGAATCATGCGCCGGCCGAATTTTTCCAGCGAATGCGCTGGACTCGGACTTCATTCGCGAGGCCTTTCGGTCACCGCAGGGCCTTCTTCAGTACGGCAATCTGTCCGGCGTGATACAGATCGTGTTGAATCGCGCCATGAAGCATCACATAGAGCGAATGATCTTTTCCCGGAGCGATTTCGTCCAGCTTATCCTCGGGAAGTTTCCTCACGGCGGCATGAAAGCGCGCGCGGCAATCGCGCAAATGCTCGAGCGAGCGCTGCCACGACACTTCCGTCGCTTCCCACACCGGCGGCCAGTCCATTTCGGTGCTGACTTCGACCGCCACGCCCTCGGCGCGTTGCCGCACGATGGAATTCCACGATGCGATGTGATTTACCAGTTCCCAGATCGAATGCGCGCCGCGCACGGGATGCAGCGAGGCATCTTCGGCGGAAATTCCGTCCAGAAGAGATTTGAGAGAAGGGCCGTGCCAGGCGTCGCCCGCGAAGGCACGGTCCATTTGATCCAGGATGCGATTGATTTCGCTCATTGGTATGACCCCTAAAAAAGCGTAAGACAGTGCGACGTGCTGCGCAAGCTCCACTTCGGATGGCCCGCGCGGCGGCACGGACGGAAGGCGCTGCGCAGCAGCCGGCGCCGGGGCGTCGACTTAAAAAAGCTTGTCGGAATCGAGGAGGATGGTTACGGGGCCGTCGTTCACGATCTCGACCGACATGTGCGTCTGAAAAATTCCGGTTGCGACGCGCACTCCCAGCCCCTGCAAGGCGCGCACAAATTCTTCGTACAACGTCTTGCCTTGCTCGGGCGGCGCGGCGTGAATGAAGCTGGGCCGGCGCTGGCCGCGCGCGTCGCCGTAGAGCGTGAATTGCGAAACGGCGAGGACCGCGCCGCCCGCGTCCAGCAACGAGCGATTCATTCTCCCTTGCTCATCGCCGAAGATGCGCAGGTTCACGATTTTCTCGGCCATGGACGCGGCGGTGGCGGCCGTGTCCTCGCGGCCGACGGCGACCAGGACCGCCAGCCCCGGCCCAATTTCGCCCGTGACTTTACCGTCCACCAGCACTCGCGCGCGTGTTACGCGCTGCAGCACGGCCCGCATAGTCTCCTTTGGCGCATAGTCTGGCGCACGCTGCTAATTCCCGCCCGTCGCCGCCTGCGCTGCGGGCTTGCGTGGCAGCAGGTCCGGCAACTGCGCGACGTTGTACGCCCACACCGTCATCACCTGCGCGCCTTCGACGAGATCAGGTTCGTGCGCTTGGTCAAAAGTGTCCGCCTGGGAGTGATGGGTTTCGAAATATTGCGCGGGATCCTGCACGCAGAAAAATCCGGGCACGCCCGCCTCCTCGAACGATGCGTGATCGCTGCCGGTCATCCATCGCTCGCTTAGCTCGAGCAATCCCAGAGAGTGCAGCGGCGCCACCACTTTGTCCATCACTTCGCGGTCCTGATAATTGCGCATCAGGCTGATGCTGATCACGCGGCCGGTGCCGACGTCGTGAATCAGCGCCGCGGAAAATTTGGGCAATTCATCTCTGTGCGCCGCGACGTACGCGCGTGAGCCGTTCAAGCCCTGCTCTTCGCCGGAAAACAACACGAAGCGGATGGTGCGCTTCGGCCGCAGGCCGGATTTCTGCAGCGCTCGCGCGGCTTCCATGACAATCGTGGAGCCTGTGCCATTGTCCGTGGACCCGGTGCCCAAATCCCAGGAATCCAGATGTGCGCCGAGCAGCACGACTTCATCGGGCTTTTCGCTGCCGCGAATTTCCGCGACGGTGTTGTAGACTTCCACCGGCTTGTCGCCGATGGAATTCGTGAGGTTGAGTTCCACTTCCACCGGGCCGCGCTGCAGCAGCCGCCAGATCAATCCGTAGCTTTCCGAGGAAACGAACGCCGCCGGAATTGGCGCGATGTCGTAGTTGCGTCCGCCGAGTCCCGTCATGTTCAGCAATCCATCGGGCTTGCCGGAATCCGTGAGCGTTGCCAGTACGCCTTCGTTCTTGAAAAATTCGGCGCGCGCTCGTACGAATTCGCGGTATCCGGGAGGCGGGGTGATCTGCGCGCCCGGACGATGCGGCGCCACCAGCACAATCGAGTCGCCGTAAGGGATCGTCACGGGACTGGGCGCGGGTTGGCCGGCAGGCGGCAGCAGCGCGGGCTCTGCGGAAATCACAATCGCGCCCTTCAGCTTTCCTTTATATTGCGCGAGATCGTCGACCGACTGCGCTTTCACGTACACCACCGGCCCACGCACCGGGCCGTTTGTGGATGGCGCCCAGGCGTACGACGCAATCGCGAGCGGATGCAACGCTGGGCTGATGATGCTTCCGTTCGCGGCGCCGCGTCCCCACGCGTGCGCGATGGTCCACGATTCCAGATGGGGATTCGCGACGCCGTAATCGGCGAATTTCTGTCGCGTCCAGTCGTTGGCCTTCTTCAGATTTTCCGAACCGGTGAGCCGCGCGCCGATCATGTCTGAAAGGTATTCGAGGTTGGACATGATCTCGTTGTGATCGCGCACTTCCGCCAGAATCTTGTCGTCGGCTTCGGTATTCGGGTCTTTCGCCGCGGTCGCCGGTTGTTGCGCGCGAATCGCAGCCCGGCCGCTCGCCATCGCAGCAATCACAACCAAGACCACAATGGACACGCATCGAACTCTCACCTAATTCTCCCTTTCGATCGCAGCAGTTCAGTGCTCGTAAGGACGGATGATTCTATGCGCTGCATAGCTCGAAAACAATGCGCGCGAAATCTCGAGTACTAGACGCGCCGGGCGCGAAGCGCGTTTCGCCGCCGCGGTTCTCAGCGCGATGAAAGTGTGCTAGAAACGGAAGCGCTGCTGGAGAAAGGCGAAACATTGAAACTTGCATTGATCGGAACGCATGGAGTGGGCAAGACCACTCTGGCGTATGAAATCTGCTCGCTGCTGAAGAAGGCCCACTACAACGTGGAGCTGGTAACCGAAGTGGCGCGGCGCTCGCCGTTCCCGGTGAACGCCGCGACGACGATCGAGGGGCAGCTGTGGATTCTGCACGCGCAGATTGCCGCGGAACTCGACGCCGCGCGCAGCGCGCCGCACCTGATTGCCGACCGCGCGGTGCTCGATAATTATTGTTACCTGGTAAATAAATTCGGGCGCCAGCCGCAACTGGAATCATGGCTCGCCTGGTGGATGGATACGTACTCGATTCTGATTGGCGTGCCGCCCGTCGAAGCGGATATCCCCGCGGATGGATTTCGATCCGAGGATCGCGCGTTTCAGCGGCGTATTCATGACCTGCTGATTGAATTGCTGTCCTCGGCGCCATTCAACAATTTGCGCGCGCCGGTCATATGGCTCGAGCCCGCGGAACGGCGCCTCTGGGCCGAGCGCATTTTCGACGCTGCGGCTCCATTTCTTGCGCCAGCGGCCGTCGCGCGCGCGGGCGAAGGGGCGGCGCGCTGACGGGCGGCACACGAACCATGAAAGCTTCCTCTCAAGCATCTCTACCTGCCCCGATGTCTCCGCCGAAAGCCTGGCTCAAGCGCGGAGTTTTGGGCATTGGCCTTGCGAGTCTGTTCTCCGACTGGGGCCATGAAGCGGCGACGGCGATTCTGCCCGCGTTTCTCGCGAGCTTGGGCGCGCCAGCGTTCGCGCTGGGTGTGATCGAGGGCGTTTCGGATGGGCTATCGAGTTTCGCGAAATTGGCGGGCGGCTGGATCGCGGATCGTCCGCGATTGCGCAAGCCGACCGGGATTATCGGATATTTCGCCACGGGGCTTTCGACGTTCGCGTACGCCTTTGCGCCAAGCTGGCCGGCAATTCTGGTGATGCGCGCGCTTGGATGGGTGGGGCGCGGCAGCCGCGGCCCATCGCGCGACACACTGCTGGCCGACTGCGTCGCGCCGGAACAGCAGGGCCGCGCGTTTGGATTCGAACGCGCGATGGATACGATCGGCGCGGTGCTCGGCCCGTTGTGCGCGACGGCATTGCTGGGAACGCTGGGCGCGCGGGGAGTCTTGCGCTGGACTCTGCTGCCCGGCGTCGCCGCCGGATTGGCGTTCGCGTTTCTCGCGCCTAAGGGAATTCCGGATGAAGGCCACCGCGCACCGAGCTTTGTCTCCAGCTTCGCGCAGCTTCCGAAAACGTATTGGCATTTTCTTACGGGAGTTTTTGCGCATGGCATCGGCGATTTTGCGCCCACGCTGTTGATACTTCGCGCGGGACAAATTCTGACGCCGCATTATGGCTTTGCGCGTGCTTCGGCCATCGCCGTGGGGCTTTACACTTTCTATAATTTTATGGATGCGGCGGCATCGTACCCGGCCGGCGCGCTCGCCGACCGCATCGGCAAGCGCGGACTGCTGGCAGTCGGATATCTCTTCGCGGTAGTGGCGTTTGCGGGATTTATTGTCGAGCCGCCGACGATTCCGGTGCTCGCGATCCTGTTCGGCCTGGCGGGAATTCATGGCGCGGTGCAGCAATCGGTGGAAAAATCGCTCGCTGCCGAATTGCTTCCCGCTGCCAATCGCGGTTCCGGATTCGGCGTGCTGGCCACGGTCAATGGCGTGGGCGACTTGATATCGAGCGTCGCAGTGGGCGTGCTGTGGTCGAGCGTAAGCCCCAACGCTGGATTTATTTATGCCGGCGCGTTCACGCTGCTGGGCGCGATTCTGATTTATTTTTATACGGGGCGTTAGCGCTTTGCTTTGCTGCGGGAGCGCAGGGCACGTTTGCGGCTGCGCTGCTTTGCGACCTTGCGTGGCTTTCTTCGTTTCGGTGGCGCGGGCTGGCATTGCGGACAGAAATGGCTGCTGCGCCCTGCAACAATGATGCGTCGGATGATCGCGGCGCAGCGGGCACATTTTTTGCCGTCGCGCTGATAGGCGCGATGTTTTTGCTGAAATTCTCCGCGCCCGCCATCCAGATCGACGTAATCCGAGACGGAAGAACCGCGCAGCCGAATCGCCTCGCGCAAAATGTGCTGCACCGCGCGATGCAGCCGGCGTAGCTCGTCATCTTTCAGCCTGGCGCCGATCTTTTCCGGATGGATTCTCGCGCGCCACAGGCTTTCATCCGCATAAATATTACCAATTCCGCGCACCACGGCCTGGTTCAGCAGGACTGCCTTGATGCGCGACTTGCGCGCTTGAATGCGCGTGCGGAATTCTCCTTCGCTGATCTCCAGCGGTTCCAGACCCAAGCCGCCGAGGACACGTTCGTGCGCACCGTTTGCCAGCAGCGCCATACGCCCGAACCTGCGCACATCGTTATAACGAAGTTCGCGGCCATCATCGAGCGCGAGGAACACGTGGGTGTGCAGCGGCACGGGCGTCTCCGGCGGGCAGACGCTGAGCTTGCCGGTCATGCCGAGATGAATCAGCAGCGATGTCTGTTCGGCGGGGGTCTTGCGCGGCTCCAGGTCCAACAGCAGATACTTTCCGAGCCTGCGGATACGCGCAAACGTGCTGCCGGGCAAATCCTGTTCCAGCGCCGCGGGGTCGTCAATAAAATCCGTTTTGCCCAGGCGCACGCTCAGAACCCGTCGTCCAGGCAGCACTTCCCGCAATCCGCGCGCTACGGTTTCGACTTCAGGCAGTTCCGGCATTCGAGGCCTCACAACAAAGGTAGCACAATCGAGGAATGCTCTCGCGCCGAGGATATGTTCGTCCAGTCAAGCAAACGGAATATGTTAAACTCCCGCGGCTTCCGCAAAGACAGAAAGGGAGGAAGACAAAATGCGCAAATTGTTGCTCGTGGTGTGCTTGCTGCTGGCCGTTCCCGCGTGGGCGCAAACGATCGTTATTCGCGCCGGGAACCTGATTGACCCCGCGACTGGCGCGGTTTCAAAAAATCAGATCATCCTCGTGAAGGACAAGAAAATCGTGGAAGTTGGCGCGAATCTAGCAATTCCCAAGGACAGCGCCGTCATTGATCTGTCGAATGAATGGGTGATGCCAGGGGTCATGGACGCGCACACGCACGTCACGCAGAGCGTGAAATATTTTCGGGAGCTCGATCATAACTATCTTATCGAAGCCACGGGCCAGCGCGCCCTGCGCGGGCTGTACGAGTCTCAGATCCTGCTCAATGCGGGGATCACCACGGTACGCGACGTCGGCAACGACGCAAATTTCGCGGCCGTAGATCTGCGGAAGGCGATTGACGCGGGATGGTTCGTCGGCCCGACGGTGCAAACCGCGGGCAAAATCATCGCGCCCTTTGGAGGTCAAAGCCGCGGAATTCCGCAGGAGATTGGGCCGTTCTGGCGATTTGAATATTACGATGCGGATAATCCGGAAGAAATCCGCAAAGCCGTCCGCGAAAATATTTTTTACGGCGCCGATCTGATCAAGCTGGTCGCCGACAATAGCGATTACCATTATTCCCTGGAAGAAATCCGCGCGGCCGTGGACGAAGCGCACCATGCCGGACGTCCCGTGGCCGTGCACGTGCTAGGCGGAGAGGCGGCGGATAATGTAATCGCAGGAGGCGTGGATTCCATCGAGCATGGATTCTTTCTAAGCGACGAGCAGTTGCGGCGGATGAAAGAAAAGGGAATCTTTCTTTCCAGCACGGACTTCCCGTCCGTCCATTTTGCAGCCGGCGAATTCGCAAACGCTGAAAAGATCGGCGCGGCAATTATAGACCGGCTGCAGCGCGCTTATAAAGTCGGCGTGAAGCTCGCCTTCTCCACGGACATCGTTACCGACTACAAAGACGAAAACCGCGCGCAAATGACCTGGGATTATCTGGCCGTGTGGCGCGCGGCGGGCGTTCCTAACGCGGAAATTCTGAAGAGCATGACCACCAACGACGCCGAGCTGCTGCGAATTCAAAAGGAACGCGGTGCAATCGCCGCGGGCCTCTACGCGGATATCATCGCCATGCCGTCCAGTCCACTCGACGACATCGAGTCGCTACGAAAGGTTGATTTCGTGATGAAGAACGGCGCGGTGGTGCGAAAGCCGCGCTGATCATTTCGACGGGAGGATTGCGAAGACGCGCACCGGCCCGCCGGAGCCCCCTTCGAGTTTGATGGGCGCGGAAATCAGGAAGGCGCCGACTTCGGGCAATTGGTCCAGGCTCGCGAGGTTTTCCAGTTGGTACAGCCCGGCTGGCAGCGTCACGCGGTGTACTTCAAAATCCTTCGACGGGCCGAAGTCAATGCTGAGCGTGTCAATTCCCAAGCCCACGGCGCCGCGCTCGATAAGAAGCCTGGCGGCTTCGACTGAAAATCCTGGAAAGTGCATCACCCCGGCGGCGTCCATGTTGCGGTAGCGCGCCTGGTCCGGCCAGCGTGAAGACCAGCCGGTGCGCAGCAGCACCACCGCACCCGCGGGAATCCGCCCGTGCACCGCTTCCCATTTTTCCAAGCGCATCACGCGCAGACGATAATCCGGATCTTTGGCGACCTCTTCGCGGACATCAATCACCACGGCGGGCGCGAAGAGATGCTCCACCGGAATTTGATCCAGGAACTCCTTCCCCGGAGGAAAATGCGCGGGCGCATCCATGTGCGTGCCGTAGTGTTCCAGCATCCAGAAGCTGCGCGCGAAGTAGCCATCCTTCTCCGGTGTGGCGACCACCTTGGCTTCAAACGTGCGATCGTCTCCAGGCCACGCGGGCAGCTTGCCGTTGATTGCGTAGGTCATGTCCACTACGCGCGTGCTGCCGTCCGAGACTCCGCGCAACCAAGCTTGCGGCGAAACTGTTTTCTTGCTTTGCGGAGCCGAGGGCGAGGCGGCGCGCAAGCGCACGAAGCCACATACAAAAAAAACGCAGGCCAGCGCTGCGCTCGAAAAAATGACGACGGACCGTTTGTACATTAGAAGAGCCTCCTGCAAAGAATGCGGTCGTGGCGACGCATTGTATTTCGAACTTAACATCGTGATTTCTGAGGCCGATCTATCGAGCGCAGCGGCAGACTCAGGGTAATGGGATGCCAGGGGAAGCAACGATGCCCGCCATGCGCAGAATTTCGGAATATTCTTCGTCGGTGAGCGGGCAGACGGTGAGGCGCGTGTTCTTGAGGAACTTGATCTTGCGCAGCAGTTTGTTTTCGCGCAACTCGGCAAGCGTCACCTGCCGTGGCAGGCGCTCGATGGCCCGCAGGTCCATCACCATTTTCTTGGGATCGTTCTCGTGCGGATCCGGATACGGGTCGCGGCTCACTTCCGCCAGGGCATAGAGCGCGTGCTCGGGCTTGCCGTGGTACGCCAGCGCACGGTCGCCCTTGTGAATTTGCTTAAGCTGACGAATCGCGTCGGGACGATGCCCGGCGTGCCGCCACATTTCCTTGCCTTTCACGAAAAGGGTGTCCCAGTGGTAGACGCGCGGGTCTACCGCCAGCAGCCAGCGCCTTGCTTTGTGGGGAGGTTGCGTCATCCGTCAAAAAGTGTCGGGCGAACTATACACGGAAGACGGAAAAAATGGCGAACTTTGTAATAGGAATTTTGGAGGTGATGCCAGCGCCGGTAAATCGTGGCACTGTACAAGTGTGAAACTGGCGCTAAGTGTCTTGTTAACCTAGGTCTACGTAGATGTCATCGCCCCGGATCTCAACCGCGTAGCACTGCACGCCCACGGTAGGATTGGTGGTCAGCTTGCCGGTCGTCACGTCGTATTTCCAACCGTGCCACGGACATACGACGACCTGGCCCTCCAGTTCACCTTCGCCGAGAGGGCCACCCCGGTGCAAGCATACGTTATTGATTGCAAAGAGTTTACCTTCAACGTTGGCTAGCGCAATGTTCTTGCCGTCTATGTCAAACTCGCGGATCGTTCCGGGTGGTATTTCATCCTTCTTCGCTGTGCGCAGAAAGGGCATCGCGTGATCCTCTCCAAACTGGCTGGTGCGGGCGAGTTTCTGAGCCCCTAGGGCGCCTAGCCAGCCATCGTTCCTGATATCTTAACGGGGTGCGGGAGACTGGGCGACCATTACGCCCTCTTTGAAGTCTTGCACCATCTCGGGTTTCAAGCGCACAGCCGTCGGGCGCTTCGCCAGTGACATCTGGTCGATCTTGTCCTGCAATTTCAGCAGCGCGTAGAAAAGCCCTTCCGGCCGCGGCGGGCATCCAATCACGTACACATCCACCGGCACGATGCGGTCCACGCCCTGCAGCACCGAATACACATTAAAGGGGCCACCGACGCTGGAGCAGGCGCCCATCGAGATGCACCACTTCGGGTCCGGCATCTGGTCCCACACGCGCTTCAGCACCGGAGACATTTTCAGCGTTACCGTGCCGGCGACGATCATCAGGTCTGCCTGGCGCGGCGAAGGACGAAACACTTCGGCGCCGAATCGCGCGATATCGAAGCGCGAAGTGGTGGAAGCGATCATTTCGATGGCGCAACAGGCGAGTCCGAAGGTCAGCGGCCAGATCGCGCTTTTGCGCGCCCAATTAAAAACGTAATCAACGGTGGAAAGGACGTAACTGCGTTCGAAGCGGTTGTCGAGAACCCCCATCACGTCTCCCGGACCCCACAAACTTGGCGAGTATAGCGACGGGCGTCGCGCGAGTCAAACAACGCGTTCCCTTACTTATTTCCGTAAACCAACAGAGCGCCGATGGCGCGAAAGGCGGCCAGCTCTTTGGCGTCGCGGAACCAGCGGCCGGTGTACACCGCGGGATTGGGAGTCGGGTCAGGAATCAGGCGATGCGCGACTTCCATGAATCCGGCATCGCGAAACAGCGTTTCCCATTCGGCAGCGGAAAGCAGTTTTGTGGGCACTGCTAATCTTTCGCCCCACTGGTGGCAGTACGGATTGTCGCGGTAGTAATTGATGAGAATCCACGCCGAGCCAGCTTCGGCCAGCACCCGATGAATTTCGCGCAAGCCCTTAAGCGGGTCAGGCCAGTAATACGAGGACTCCACGGAAATCACGCGCGTGAAGAAATTTGCTTCCCAGGGAATCTCATCCACGGAGCCAACGACGAACACGAGATTTTCGTGGCTCACGCTGGCTTCGCGCGCGTGATGGATCATCTCGTCGGAAATATCCATGCCGACCACGCGCCCTTGGGGCACGCGCTGAGCCAGAATCCGCGAGAGCCATCCGGCGCCGCATCCGGCATCCAGAATGTTGTGGTCTGGCTCGATCTGCATCAGGCCGAGCGCAGGCTTGGTGATCGGCCAATGGTCGTGCTCCATCGTTTCGCCCTTGCCCGCATCGGCCCAGCGATTGAATTCTTCGCGCAGGTTTTCGTCTGTTGGAGATTTCGTCACTCAGTCACTCGGGACCTGTAGATTACAAGTGTCTGCCGCACGCCCAGCAGTATTGCGCTCCTGCGGGCTGCAGCGTGCCGCACGGCGCGTGATACCGCACTGCTGCGCCGGCGGGCACCAGCACGGTGTGTACGCGCGGATCGGACGCGCACGCCCAGAGCAGCGCAACGATCCAGCCGATCCCCGTCCAGCCCGCTAGCAAATTGAGGAGGAAAATTCCCGCGGCATCGCGCTTGTTGTGCCCGATAATCGCCGGCAGAAAATACAGCAAAGCCGCAACGAGAAGAAACGTCATGTCCGCACCCCTGAAGCGTTCAATTGTGACGGGCAGGCGACTCCCGGGCCCGCCTTACAATCAGATACGATCGAACGGTTCGTTTGGTTCCCCGCACTTTTTTGCTCGCCGCGTCGCGCAAGCAAGCGCGAGTGCCGGTCGCCAGCCAGCACCGCAACCGTCCCGGCCGGTCAGGATGTCGCTGCGGTCTTCGTTTGCGGCTGCACCTTCTCCAGCAGCTGCGTGAATTTTTGCTCGCGCTCTTTCTGATCGAGGCCCTGGTACGCTTCGGCGATTTGCGTGGTGTTCATCGAGCAGAATTTCGGCCCGCACATCGAACAGAACTTCGCTTCCTTGTAGAAATCGTCGGGCAAGGTTTCATCGTGCATCTTGCGCGCGGTTTCCGGGTCGAGCGAGAGCTCGAACTGCTTGTTCCAATCGAAGAGAAAGCGCGCATAGCTGAGCGCATCGTCGCGATCGCGCGCGCCCGGACGATGCCGCGCCACGTCCGCCGCATGCGCCGCGATTTTGTAAGCGATCACGCCCTGGCGAACGTCATCCGCATTCGGCAGCCCCAGATGCTCCTTGGGCGTCACATAGCACAGCATCGAAGCGCCATGCCAACCGATCATCGCCGCGCCAATCGCGCTGGTGATATGGTCGTAGCCCGGAGCGATATCGGTTACCAGCGGTCCCAGCGTGTAAAACGGCGCCTCGTAACACATTTCGTTTTCTTTTTTCACCTGCAGTTCGATCTGGTCCATCGGAATGTGCCCGGGACCTTCGATCATCACCTGCACATCGTATTCCCAGGCCTTCTTGGTCAGCTCGCCGAGAACTTTCAATTCCGCGAATTGCGCTTCGTCGCTCGCATCCGCCAGGCACCCAGGCCGCAAACCATCGCCGAGTGAAAAACTCACGTCGTGCTTCTGGAAAATCTTGCAGATTTCATCGAAATTCTCGTACAGGAAATTTTGTTTCTTGTGGAAGCTCATCCACTGCCCCAGCAGCGCGCCGCCGCGGCTCACAATGCCCGTGATCCGATTGCGCACCAGCGGCAGAAATTCGCGCAGCACGCCCGCGTGAATCGTCATGTAATCCACGCCCTGCTCGGCCTGCTCTTCGATCACTTCCAGCAGCAGCTCGATCGACAAATCTTCCGGCCGCCGCACGCGCGAGAGCGCTTCGTAAATCGGCACGGTGCCGATGGGCACAGGCGACGCGTTGATGATGGCCTTGCGAATCATGGGAATGTCGCCGCCAGTGGAAAGGTCCATCACCGTGTCCGAACCGTAATGCACGGAGCGGTGCAGCTTCTCGAGTTCTTCATCCACATTCGAAGTAGTGGCGGAATTTCCGATGTTGGCGTTGATCTTGCAGAAGAACGCGACTCCGATGCCCATCGGCTCGAGGTTGCGGTGATGAATATTGGCGGGAATGATCGCGCGGCCGCGCGCTACTTCGTCGCGCACCAGCTCCGGCGTAAGTTTTTCGCGCTTGGCGACGTACTCCATCTCCTCGGTTACGACGCCCAAGCGCGCGTAGTGCATCTGCGAGAAATTACGCACGCCGCCATTCATCGCCGCAGCGCGCTTTTCGACCCATGCGTCCCTCATCGCCATAAAACCCCCCGTGTACACCCGTCCTGAAGCGGCTACCCGCCGAATGCAGCATTATTACATTGCGTTCGATGCGCGGCAACCTGTGCGGAGTCGCATCCGCAGAGCCGCCTGGCCGCCGTCTCGCGCTGCCTGGAAAACACAACGCTAGATTCAGAGTGCGGCTGTGGTAGCCGCAACTCCGGTGAGCAGCGCTTTCAGATTTTCGGAATCGGCGACCGGAGGGTGGCAGGTGGTTTCGACGCACACCAGCGCTTGCGGCTTCGCGGCATCGAGATGCGGCAGCGTTTCACGCAGCGTGGGCGCCAGCGAGGCTGCCGCCAGCGTTTCGGGCGTTACGCGCAAAACGGCTTTGCCGAACCGGTAAATTTCGTTCGCCGCTTTTTCTAGCGCGGAGGCCTGCGGGTCGCCGGCCGCGCCCAGCACCACCACTTGCAGCGGATGGCGCACGTGCAGCAGCGCCGCCAGCCCGAACGTTGCGGCGAATAATCCATATTGCGGGACGAGCCCGAGGAAAGCCTCCAGCGTCTTCGCCGCCCACTCACGATAGAGTCTTTCGCCGGTGAAAGCGTAGAGGCGATCGAGTACGATCGCCGCGACGGAATTTGCGCCCGGAGTCGGCGAATCCTGCAGCGGTTTGCGGCGCACGTCCAGGCCGCCCATCGGCGCGGCATCTTTCGCGCGATCGAAAAAACCGCCGCCATCGGGATCGCCATAGCGTTCAATCGCCAAGCGCACCGCGCGCTCGGCGATGTCGAAATAGCGCCGGTCGAGCGTGGCTTCGTAGGCGTCGAGCAGCGCCGCGGCTGCAAAAATCTGATCGTCGAGCGAGCCTTCCAGACGCGGCCCGCCGACACGATGGCGGAAACCCTTGGCTTCATCCCAGGCCTCGGCCAGGATGCGTTCCAGCGTCTTCAGCGCGAATTCGCGACAATCGTCGCGGCCCAGCACACGTGCTGCTTCCAGATACGCCGAGACGAACATCGCGTTCCAGGCCACATAAATCGTCGTGTCTATCGCCGGCGTGGGATGCCGCTGCAGGCGCGCCGCCAGCAGCTTTCCCTTCGCGCGTGCCAGCAGCAACGAGACGTCCTCTGGCGTCGTTTTCAATGCTTGGGCGATTTCTTCCAGGCTCGCCGCCACCCACAGAACATTTTTCTCCAGGTTGTGGTGCATCTCTCCGCGCAGGCCAACGTCGTAACGCATCTCGATCGCGCGCGATTCTTCCGGCGTCAGCACCGCGCGAACTTCCGCAAGCGTCCAGGTAAAGTAATCGCCGTCATCGTCCAGCGTTTGGTCCGCATCCTGACTGCCGTAGAAGCCACCGCGCTCGCGGTCGGAAAGCACGTCGCCGACCCACTCGATAATTCCTTCGGCCGTTTCGCGGAACAGCGGCTGGCGCGTGACCTGAAACCCATGCAGGAAATTCTTCAGCAGCTCGGAATTGTCGTAGGTCATTTTCTCGAAGTGCGGCACGCACCAGCGTTCGTCCACAGAATAGCGGTGGAAGCCACCGGCCAACTGATCGTAAACACCGCCTTCGGCCATGCCCGTCAGCGAGCGCTCGACCACATGCAGCAAGCGAGGATCTCGCGAGGATTGATAACGCTCGAGCAGCAGGTCAACAGCGCTCGCGTGCGGAAATTTCGGCGCGCTGCCGAAACCGCCGTGCGCTTCATCGAACAGATGCAGCGCCGATTCCACAACGGAATCCACTACGCCCGGATCGAATTCGCCGCGCGCCGTGTGAAACACTTCAGCCTTCGCCACGGCCTCTTCGAGCGCCTTCGCGGAGCTATCCACTTCCGCGCGCCGCGTCTTGAACGCTTCGGCAATCCCCAGCAGGATGCGTTTGAAGCCCGGCCGGCCCATGGCGTCTTCCGGCGGAAAATACGTGCCGCCGAAAAACGGTTTGCCGTCGGGCGTGAGGAACGCCGTCAACGGCCAGCCGCCTTGTCCGGAAATCGCGCTGATCGCCGATTGATAGCGCGAATCCACGTCGGGCCGCTCGTCGCGATCCACCTTCACCGGCACGTAAAATTGATTGATCAGCGCCGCGATTTCGGGATTTTCGTAGCTCTCGCGGTCAATCACGTGGCACCAGTGGCACCACACCGCGCCGATATCCAGCAAAATCGGCTTGCCTTCCGCGCGCGCATGCGCAAAAGCTTCCTCGCCCCATTCGTGCCAATCCACCGGCTGGTGCGCGGCAGAACGCAAATAAGGGCTAGCGGAATCCTTCAGCCGGTTTTCCGTGGTATCCGTCACAGTTCACTCTCGATCGTTTCCACCCTACCATACGAGCCGCGCTGGTACACCTCGCTCGAAATCAGAGTAGCGGGTCACTGCGCGCCTAGGGTGCGGCGAGGAGTCGGCTCGGGCGACCACAATTTCGATGAGCCGGCAAATATTTCGCAGAACCTCGGAGTTCCTGTCAGGCAAAGTATTGCCAGGGAAGCGTTCGTCAGTTGCGCGCCAGGAGTTCTCCAGCTTGTTCCGGATCTATCTTGTGGCCCGCAAGAGAAATTGCCATGGAAAGTGCCGGGTCTCTTCCCGCCGCTAAATCCTCCGGCGTAGGGAGCAACTTGAGGTCGGGCGTCACACCGATGCGGTCTAGATTCTTCCCATCTTTCATCATGACCTCGCCCGTGCTGAGCATCACACCATATTCCAGCGTCTCCCCGGCCAGCCTCGGCGCCACGCGCGTGGATCCCGCCAAAAAACCCTGGTGAAAAAAGGGTACTGTAATTTTCATCCTTCCGGATGTCTGGTCACCAATAACAAAGCCACGTTTCTCAAGTTGAACGAAACGGGCGAAGACTTCTGCTTCGGAGCTCGTTTCACTATCCACGAGAACGATTAACATTCCCTTGAACGGGTGCTTCCCAACTGCTTTCGCGCTTTCAGGATTGCGATTTCCCCGGCTCAGCACATCGCAGATCAGCACTTCGTGGTCAAACATCCCTCCCACAAGCCACTGCAAACCTGTAAACCGCCCACCGTGATTCCCTCGCAGGTCCAGAACCAGCGCTCGGCTCTTGCGGGATTTCTCCAAAATCGAGTTCGCCCTGACGCCCAGAGGAGGAAGAGGTTCGGTCGGCGCGACGAGTAGGCTAACGGCGTTTGTAAATGTGGGCTGCTTCCAGACCATGACGTCTCCCAGTTCGTAACTCCGCGGCCTCGCGTAATAGAATTCGCTCTGTGCTTTGCGCAACTTCCAATTAAGGTCGAAACCGCTATCGCGCGTGCTGTCACTATCCAGACGAGCTGGCAGTTCGTGAATTTCGGCTCGAGTCGTCAACTCCTTGGCGCTTTTTTCGCCCATGGGCAAGACCGTGAGATGCATCTCAGCTCTCGGCGCAATTAGGTAGAGCGATCTTCGCAACTCCTGAAATTCGCTCCGCACCAGCCGCTGCTGGTTGATGGCGAGCAATTTGTCCCCTGCTTGCAACCCCTGCTTTTCTGCGTCACTTCCGGGTTTGACTTTCGTGACAAAGCACTCATTTCCGTAAAATTGAAAATCGAACCCGTGGTTGAATTCGTACGGCTGCGGCGGCGGAATTAGGTACGTCTGCGAGTCGTGGAGTCCCTGCAATGCCCATTGCACGCTCTCCATCGCATCCCCATACGAGGTGGCGGCTTGAATTTTCGCCTCGGCTTGCCGGAACCGCGCATTCATGTCCATGCCGCGGAACATGGGATCGTAATAGCTCTTGTCCACGCTCTCTTGCACCCAGTGCAGGACTTCCATCGGGAGCTTACGGTCTCGATCACTCAATTCGTTGCCTGTCCAGGCGGGACGTGGGTATGCGAGAACCAATGCGAGCCAAACGGCAGCGCAAAGAGCAGCGGTCGAAATACCAGACCTCATCCTCTCCCCCAATGGCAGGCGTCTTACCTACTTCGACACTTTGATACACCCTAACTCCGCGATTGTAAACCCGGTCTAGCGATTGGGCTTACGCGATGTGCGTCCTGTTGAAATGATTGCGCGGTAGGAGCGCAAAAACGCTGCAGAATTACTGGACTGGATTGTTGTAACCGGCGTCGCGGGGGTCAATCGGCTTGCGGCCCGAAAATCCTTCGTCCTGGCGGTGGTAGAAACGGATGCGATCTTCGCCCAGCTTCCAGCAGAGATACACTTCTTCGTCGTCAATGCGCGCGGGAAAATCCAGCAGGCCCACTTCGAGATCTTTCACCACGCAGCCGGTTTCCTGAATCTGGTCCAGAGCGGACTGCACGGTTTCTTCCAGGCGATTGCGTTCCAGGCGCGTCTTGGCGGCGCTTTCATAGGCGACAGCCAGACCGCCCGAGCGCTGAATGCGTTCGGCGAGCGAATTGATCTGCTCGTCCACATCCATCATCTTGCGACGCGATTCCATCGCTTCGATCAGCAGTGGCTCCAGCTGCGAACGCAGCCGTTCCGCCTCCGTCAGCGAGAAATACTTTGACTCCTCATCCGCCATGCTGTGTCGCTCCCAAGCCTACCAACCAATTACCCGCCAATATAGACCATCGTGCGCGAGGGTGGCACAAAATCCGGCTCGTTGATGCGGTGGCTTTTTTCCTTCGTCTGCACCATGGCCACAATCGCGTCGCCGATTTCGCGGTCGCCCATTCCGCTGCGCAGCAAACTTTTCACATCGTGATCTTCCTTGCTGAAAAGACACGTGCGCAATTTTCCATCCGCGGTCAGCCGGATGCGCGAGCAATGTCCGCAGAAGGGCTGCGTCACCGGCGCGATCAATCCGATTTCGCCGCCACCGTCAGCGAAGCGGTATTTCCGCGCGGTTTCGCTGCGTTCGTGCACTACGGGAATCAGCGGCCAGCGCGCCGAGATGCGCCGATACACTTCCGCCGCGGGCACCACCATGTCGCGCGTCCAGGCGCGGTCCGCATCCAGCGGCATGAACTCGATGAAGCGCATCACAATGTCTTTTTCGCGCGCAAACTCGGCGAACGCTTCCACTTCGTCATCATTCAACCCGCGCACCAGTACCGCATTCACTTTCACGGGACGCAGCGGCGACGCCTGCGCCGCCTCGATCCCGGCGAGCACCTGAGCGAACGTTTTCGTGCGCGTCACTTTCTCGAATTTTTCGCGGTTCAGCGAATCCAGGCTGATATTGATGCGGTCCAGCCCCGCCGCGACCAGCCGGTCGCAGCGCTCGGCGAGCAGGTGGCCGTTGGTGGTCATCGAAAGGTCCTGCACGCCGATGGCTTTCAGCCGCGCCACAAAATCTTCCACGCCCGGACGCACCAGCGGCTCGCCGCCCGTCACGCGCACTTTGCGGATGCCCATCCCCACCAGAATGCGCACCAGCCGCTCGAATTCATCCCATTCCAGCAGCGCGTGCTCCGCCATGTGATTTTCTGGATCCGCCGAACGGCAGTACACGCAGCGAAAATTGCAGCGGTCCGTGACCGAAACCCGCAGGTCGCTGATTTGGCGCCCGAATTTGTCAGTCAGTGCCATGCTTTCTTTAGATGCACCCCAGAATAAAATAGCCCAATCCAAATTCGGAATTGGGCGAGGACGCCAGCGTCGCAGCGCGCTCGAAAACCGCACTCGCTGGATGCTCTCCTTTCCATGTCCGGGAGGAGCAGGCGTTTCCGCCCGGTCCCTCATCTCCTGAATTTACCAGGAGCATCGCCCCCGTGCCGTAGGCTGTCTCTCCGTTAGGCCGAGTGGGTCGGAGATATCAGTGCCGATAATACGCCTCTGGTCGTACCGGAGCAAACAATCGCAACCCAGGGAAATGGCGCAGCTGCAGGGAACGGTACGGCCAGCGAATTAATCGTCTTTTGGGGCAGGAAAGTGTCCAATCAGTAAACATGCAGATGCGTTGTGTGCCGTTTTGAACAGGTTCGCCTGCCCGGTTCCAATATGTTCATAGTCGTCACGGTTGCGTTTGGACCATTTCCGGGGGCCAGTTCGCGAAGGGGCTGGCTCTCGTTAACCCAGCGGAGTTTTTATGTCTTCAGTCGCACGAGATCGCGCCAGACAAGCGGAGCCGCCCGTGGTCCTGAACGGATCGGCAAATAGACGACTCCCGTTGCGTGTCCTGTTTGTTCACAGGGATGTGGGGGATGTAGGGCAGTGCGTGCAAGAGCTGAAGAAGGGACATTTCAAGGTCAGTGCAGACGTAGTTCTCACGCCGGAGCAGCTCGCCGTACGCCTGAAGGCAAAATATTACGACGTGGTGTTGGCCGAATATCCGTCGCCCAACTGGCAGGGGAGTCGCGAACTGGAAATGTTGCATCTAGGGGAACGGCAAATTCCCTGCATCTTCCTCATTGATAAGACGCAACCGGAGACGATGGCGGAGCTCATCAGCAGTGGCGCCGCCGACTGCGTCGGCATGGATCACATTGGGCACCTGCCGGTAGCTGTCCGTCGAGCCCTCAGTGAGAATCAGCTTCGCGAAGAGCGCGATCGAACCGAAAAAAGGCTGCGCCATTCAGAGGCACGCTACCGTGCTCTGGTAGGGAATCTGGCCTATGGAATCTGCCGCTGCAACGTCAAAGGTAAGTTCCTCGACGTCAATCCGGCGCTGGCGACCATGCTGGGCTATCCGTCCCGCGAGGAACTGCTGGCCGTAAACCTGGCAGCGGAAGTTCTGTGCGATCCATACAAGCGAGCACACTTGCTGGGCCAATCCGCGGAGCACAACGATGTCGATCTCCTGGAAATCGAATGGAAGCGGAAGGACGGCGCGACGCTGAAACTTCGGCTCAGCGGGCGCGAGGTGAAAACCGAGGGCGAGACCGACAGTTACGAGATCATCGTTGAGAACGTCACGCAACAGCGCAAGCTTGAGGATCAATTGCGCCAACAAGCGGCCAAGGACGCACTCACGGGCCTGGCCAACTACCGCCATCTGGTGGAAACCGTTGATAGTGAAATCAAGCGCTCCGAGCGCACGGAGCGCGAGTTCGCTCTGCTGTTCCTGGATTTGGACGGGCTGAAACAGATCAACGATCGTTTCGGCCACTTGGTTGGTAGTCAAGCTCTCTGCCGGCTGGCCGATGTGTTGTGCATCTGCAGCCGCAAGGTAGATACTCCGGCGCGTTTCGGAGGAGATGAATTCGCGCTGGTGCTGCCCGAAACAGGGCTAGCGCCGGCCCATCTGGTGGCCCAGCGCATTTGCGACAGCCTTGCGGAAGATGGCCGGGAGCCGAAGTTATCGGTCAGCATCGGCGTTGCCATTTATCCTAACGATGGCGAGAACGTCGATTCGCTTTTGGGCGCGGCGGATGCAGCGCTGTACGCGATGAAGATTAGAAACCGTATCTCGGATGTGAACACGAAATCGAAGACCGCGTAATTCCGCGACACGGCGATGAAAGACGGCAAGACGGACCAGGTGACCCAATGAAACGCGAATCCAAAGTAATCAGCATCCAGCGCGCTTCCTCGTTCGGGCTGGACGCAATTTTGACCGGCGAAGAAGCAATCGTACTGCGAGCTCTGGCCTCAGGACACACCGACCGGCAAGTATGTGGTGAGCTCCGTATGAATCCGGATACCTACCTGCGCCTGATGCGCGACATGCGCGAAAAAATTGGTAAGTCGGACAACGTTTCCCTCGTCGCCTGGGCGAAGGAGCGGATCCAAGGCGTTGACCAGCGCATTGACACGACCAAAGGACGCACTCGCTTGGCGTAGATTGGACTGATTGCCACCGCACGTAGCGGCCGCCACCAGAACTACTTTCCCCGTCATGTTCGTTTTCACTCTGGAAAGCTGTGCGTCGCGCTCGCCGGTGATCCGCATCGCGCAACCCGGTGCACAACCGGAAAGTGCCATCCATGCCCGCGCTTCCGCGCACGGTGAATGTGATAAAGTTGCGGACCGATGCGCATCTTCGTACTGGGAGTGGGCGGCGCCGGCTCCTTGCTTGCTCAATTGCTCGTGCGCCAGGGACATACGGTCTGGTGCGGCGATCGCGACCCGGAGCGCGCACGGAAATTTCTCGGCAAGAAGAGCGCGATTGAAGTGGTGGAAGCGAACGCGCGCAATCTCTGGTCTATCGTACGCGCCGCTCGCGGCTGCAACCTGCTGGTGAACGCCTCGCCCGCCGTCTTCAACGAAATCATTTTGCGCGCGGCGCTGCGCCTGCGCTCGCATTACCTGGATCTGAATTCACACCTCAATCGCAATCCGTTCAAGCCCGAGCAATTTCGCTTCCGCAAACGCTTCGCCGCGAAAAATCGCGCGGCGCTGATCTGCACCGGCGCGGCTCCCGGCCTCACCAATCTTCTCGCCAAGCGTGGCTCCGAGCTGCTGGACAGCGTGGAGTCCGTGCAGATTCGCCTGTACGAAAGCACCGAGAGCAAGGATCCGGTTTCCACCTGGTCGCCGGAAGTGATGTACGACGAAGCGATCTCCAGCCCGCGCGTCTATCGCCACGGGCGCTTTTCGCTCGCCAAGCGCTTCGCTGACCGCGAAAAATTCCGTTTCCCGCCGCCTATCGGCGAAACCACTGTGTACCTTGCCGCGCAGGATGAAGTTTGCATGCTGCCCTATGTGGTGCCCATGCGCGATATGGACGCCAAAATCGGCGGCAACGATTTCGACCGCCTGTTCCGCTGGTACCGCCAGGGACGCCTGAACCGCTCGCAAGGAATCGTGCGCAAACGCTTCCCGAAAACGCTCACGCCCAAGGGTGTCGCCGGGATGATCCGCAGCGGCGTGCTGGAAAATGCCCGCTTCGCCGCGGCCGTGCTGGTGCGCGGAGTGAAAGACGATCAACCGCTGCTGCTGCGCTATGACGCGAGCTTCCCCACGCTCCGCCAGGTTCGCCAGCGTGGCTTGATCTCGACGCCCATCGCGTACGCCACCGCGCATCTTGCAGCAATCTTCATCAAGCATTTTCCCCGCGAGATGGCCGGCGTCTTTGGCCCGTCGGAGCTGCCGATAGAAACACGCCGCGCAATCCTCGCTGAAGCACGCTCCCGCGACTTTCGCGTCGCATTCAAAATGACCCGCTTGAAGAAGAGCGAAGACGAGGAATACTAGCGGTCTTCACGGCGCGCCCTATGCAAGGGCCGTTCAGGCGAACACAAAATTGACAATCATGGAACCGGTCGAAAATTCGGATCCCAATTTTTGGCGTGAAGTCGCGAGGGCGTACAGCTTTCCCGGCATAATGTTTGCGCTAGCGATCATACCGGTGCTCAATTTCACTTATTCCGGGCACGGCGGATTAAGCTGGCTCTTGGTTCCGTTGTGTTTTCCTTACGTGCTGGTGCGGGCGATCGTCAAAATCACCAAGGGCTCTCCGGAATCGCGCAGGTGGTTTTGGAACTTTTTCAAAACCACGATTCCGTGCTACATCGCCCTCGCACTTCCATTGTCATGGGCTTCGACCGCATCGATCGCAGCTTCATTCGGCTTACGCGTTTCCGCGTGGGAGTTTTTCGCCATTATGGTCTCGCCTTTCCCCTGGTCTTACTGCAGATGATCTCGACGTTGGCGGGTATTTTACGTCGCGTTCGAAGATCTCGGCTAAATCTATAGCGCCGCTCAGTACGGCGTTGCCAACGGCTTCAGCAAGCCAAAATCCGTCAGCCCGTTCACGACGAATTGCACCGCCAGCGCAACCAGCAGCAAGCCCATCAGCCGCATCAGGATGCGTATCCCGGTCTCTCCGAGATATTTCCGCACGCCGTCGGCGCCCGCCAGGATCATGAACGAAAGAAACGACGTAAGCAGAATCGTCGCGTAAATAATCGCATGCTGCCACACTGAGTGCGATTCACCCACCAGCACCATCACCGTGGAAATCGCTCCGGGCCCCGCCAGCATCGGCATTCCCAGCGGAATGATGCTCGCGTCCTGCTTTTCCGCGCCTTCCTGCTGCTCTTCGGCCGTCGCTTTCGTGCCGGATTGCTTGGCCTGCAGCATGTCCAGACCAATCCCCATCAGAATAATTCCGCCTGCAATCTTGAACGCCGGCAGCGTGATGCCGAACATTTTGAAAATCAAGCTGCCGGCCAGCGCAAACGAGCAGAGCACGATCGCGCAAGTCATCGCCGAACGCCGCGCTACCGCGCGCCGTTCCGACGAAGGTGAATTCGCCGTAACCGCCAAAAACAAAGGAATCACGGCGAACGGGTCCACCAGAAAAAACACCGAGGTTACCGCGAGCAGCGCAAATTCGAGAACCACTTTGATCGAGTCAGCCATGGAATTCAGCGCGCAACCGCCGCGCCCGAGTCACAGTAACATTCTGGCACAAAGCCACGCTGCGGAAAAATCCACTTGAAGGAATCCGCGTAGGCTCAGGCAGGTACAACGCAAAGCCGCGGCCTGAAAAGCAGATCAGCAGACAGATGCAATCAGCATTTCACTCGTAGCGCAACGCGACCATCGGATCCACCCGCATCGCCCGCCGCGCCGGTATGAAACAAGCCGCGAGCGCTACCAACATCAACAAGATTGCCACCTCGCCATACGTCACAGGATCCGTCGCATGCACGCCGTACAATAATCCGCTCATCAGCCGCGTCAACATCAGCCCGCCTACGATCCCGATCCCGACTCCCGCCAGCGCCAGCTTCGCGCCCTGCCCTACCACCAGCAGCAGCACTTCCTGCCGCCGCGCGCCCAACGCCATGCGAATGCCAATTTCCCGCGTGCGCTGCGCAACGGAATACGAAATCACGCCGTAAATTCCCACCGCCCCCAGCAAGAGCGCCAGCGCCGCAAACACCGCAAAAAGCGCGGACGTCGAACGCGGCTCCGCCATCGCCTCTGCCACCCAACTTTTCAGCGGACTGATCTGGCTCACCGGCACGTCGTGATTCACGCTGGCGACGGTATTCTTCAACTCGCTGGCAATCTGCACCTGTTCGCCGGCGATCTCGATCACCAGCGTCATTTGCGCAGGCGGAGCGTCCGCGCCACTGCCACGAATCGCGTGCGGTCCGTACGGCGCGTACATCACGCCGTCGATCCAACTGGCGGAATCGCTCCTGATATTGTATTCGCGGACATCGCCCACCACTCCCACCACCGTCCGCCATACGTTTGGTTCCCACTTGGCGCGGATGTGCTCACCCACAGCGTCCTTCCCCGGCCAGAAATGTTCCGCGGTGGATTTGCTCACGATCACCACGGCTTGCGCTTCCGGCGCCGCATCCGCATCGCTGAATCCGCGCCCCCGCAGCAGCGGGATGTTCATAATGCTCAAATAATCCGGCGTGATAATTTTCTCCCAGAACATCGGCAGGTGCGCGCCCTCGGGCGTTGGCTTTGCCTCCACCACGATCGGAAATATTTCCGCTCCGCCGCCCAGTGGCAATCCATTCACAGCTGCGACGTCCCGCACGCCCGGCAGCGCGCGCGCTCCAGCAATTCGTTGTAGAAAGCCAGGCAGCGCCCCGAAACCTCGCAAAACGATTCGTTCGGCGTGATCCGTGCCGTAACCACGCGCTCGGGACGAAAGCCCGGACTCGTGCCGGAAAGTATCCACAAACTTTTCACCAGCAGCCCCGCCGCGATCACCAGAATGATGGATACCGCCACTTCGCCCACCACCAGCATGTTGCTTGCGCGATGATTCCCAGTCGTCGCGCTCCGCTGACCGCCTGATTTCAAAGTCGCAGTCATGTCCACTTTCAAAGCGCCCAGTGCCGGAACCAATCCGAAAATCACCCCGGTCAGAATTGCCAGCAATGCGGTGAATCCCAATACTTGCCCATCGAGCGCGACGTCGACAAGCCGCGGCGTATCCGGCGGCAGGGTAGCTTTCAAGATAGAAAGCCCACCCACTGCGACGCCCAGTCCCAACGCGCCGCCCAGCAGGGAGAGCAGCACACTTTCCGTGATCAGTTGCCGCAGAATCCGCCAGCAGCTCGCGCCCAGCGCCACGCGCACCGCCACTTCTTTCTCTCGCGTCGTCGCGCGCGCCAGCAGCAAATTCGCCACATTCGCGCACGCAATCAGCAGCAACAAGCTCACCGCGCCGAGCAGAATCAGCAGCTTTCCCCGCGCGTCGCCGACGATCGCTTCTTCCAACGAAACGATGGATGAGTCCGCAAACGAATTGTCCGGCATCCGCCAGGCGTATGCCGCCAGCACCAGCGGCCGCATCGTCTTCAATTCGGCGCGCGCTTGCTCCAAAGTCGCGCCCGGACGCAGCCGGCCGATGAGAGCCATGTAACTGTCGCCCCAGTAATCGCCGGTATTTCGGGGATCGAGATGCAGCGGAACCCACAACTCAGTCTTCGGCGATGGAAAACGAAAATCCGCAGGCATCACACCCACGATCTCGCGGCCCTCTCCTTCCAGAGTGATCCACTTGCCGACAATGTTCGGATCCGCGTTGAATCGCTGCTCCCACAGCGCGTGGCTAAGAATCACCGCGCGATCCTTGTCCGGCTGGTCTTCTCCGTCGTGAAATGTTCTGCCCATCGCGGCCTGCGCGCCGAGCATGGAAAAGAAATCTGCCGCAACCGAATTTCCGATCAGCCGCACCGGATCGCCCGAACCCGTCAAATTGAATTCCTTGTTGTCCGAAACCCCTACCAGCTCCATCGTGCGGCTTTGCTGGCGCATCACGACCAGCGGACCCTTGGGATAATATTGCGTGGCTCCCACCAGCCGATCGGGCTGCGCGTACGGCAATGGCCGCAGCAGCACTCCATTCACCAGGCTGAATATCGCGGTATTCGCGCCGATGCCCAGCGCCAGCGTCAGCACCGCGACCATCGTGAACCCCGGATTTTTTCGCAGCGTGCGCGCGGCGTAGCGCAAGTCTTGCAGCAAGTCTTCCAGCCACGTCCAGGCCCACTGATCGTGCGTCACGTCTTGAATCACTCCCGCGTTGCCCAATTCCCGCTGCGCCGCCGCACGCGCATGCGTCGCAGATTCGCCGCGCGCCTCGCGATCGCGCGCGGCCATCTGCAAATGGCTGGCGATTTCCTCGTTCAATTCTTTCTTGCGCTCCTCGCCGTCGCCCCATGGGGATTTCATGCTTCGCTCTCCTCGCCGGCAGGCCCCAAAATTCCCGCGATCGCCTGCGAAATCTGCGCCCAACGCGACCGCTCCGACGCCAACTTCTTCTTCCCCGCCGGGCTCAGCCGGTACACCCGCACGCGCTGGTTATTTTCTGAAACTTTCCATTCCGCCGCAATCCGTTTCTGCCGCTCAAGCCGGTGCAGCGCCGGATACAACGAGCCGGTGTCCACTTGGAGGATGTCGCCCGAGTTCGCACGAATCGCGAGAGCGATCCCGTAGCCGTGCTGCGCGCCCCAGCGCAACGTCTGCAAGATCAGCAGGTCCAGCGTCCCCTGCAGCAGCTCGATCCGGTTCTGATACCGTTGTTTCATGGTCCCCTCGGGTGTAGTGCGTCTACACCCTGGCTGTAGACAACCTACACCCCTGTCGCGCTGCACCTTCTGTGCCTATTGTTCGGAAAGGAAACGGATTGCAGCCAAAGCTCTTAGTAGAATTCCGTCATGCTCGCAGGTGAGCCGCTGCCCGATTCTGGGACGCCTCGTCGCCAAATCGAACGCTGCGTTGCCGCGCGCTCGGCACAGCGTGCCTATTGATGTAGAATCCCCGCGGCGAAAGCAGCCCGAAATCGGGAGGGATCATGACGTCGCACGGCTCGTGGTGCGTAGTGCTGCAGGGATTCTTGATGTTCGCTCTAACCGCGCGCGCCCTGCAGGCACAGCAAGCTCCGTCCTACCGCTTCGCGGTCTCGTTCCCGACCTCGCAAAGCCTCGCGCCGCTCGACGGCCGCCTGCTGCTGATTCTTTCGACGGATCCCGCCGACGAACCGCGCCTGCAAATCAGCAACTCCGTGCGCACCCAACTGATCTTCGGCCTGGACGTGGATGCGCTTAAACCCGGCCAATCCGTCACGCTCGACGACGCCGCATTCGGCTATCCCGTGCGCTACCTGCATGAGGTTCCACCGGGAGACTACTTCGTGCAAGTCGTCCTACACAAATACGAAACGTTTCATCGCGCCGATGGCCACACCGTAAAACTCCCCATGGACCGCGGTGAAGGCCAGCACTGGCAACTCGCACCCGGCAACATTTATTCCACGCCGCGAAAAATCACGCTGCGGGCCGGCGGCGAGCCCGTCTCTGTCGTGCTCGACCAGGTCATTCCGCCGATCCCCGATCCCAAAGACACGCCCTACATCCGCCACATCAAAATTCAAAGCGCGCTACTCACGAAATTCTGGGGCCGCCCGATGTTCCTCAGCGCGAACGTCCTCCTCCCCGACGGATTCGATACCCACCCCGACGCGCATTTTCCGCTGATGATCTTCGAAGACCATTTCAACGATGACTTCCACGGCTTCCGCACCACTGCTCCGGATCCGGATCTGAAACCCGACTACAGCGAACGCTTCCACATTTCCGGCTACAACCGGATTCAGCAGGAAGAAGCCTACAAATTTTATCAGCAGTGGATTGCGCCGAAATTTCCGCGCTTCCTGGTCGCGCAGATCAACCACGCCAATCCTTATTACGACGATTCCTACGCAGTGAATTCCGCGAACCTCGGTCCTTACGGCGACGCCATCGAAACCGAGCTGATTCCCGCGATCGAAAAAACTTTCCGCGGCATCGGCCAGGGCTGGGCGCGCTTCGTTTACGGCGGCTCCACCGGCGGTTGGGAATCGCTCGCCGTGCAGATGTTCTATCCGGACCATTACAACGGCGCGTTCGTCGCCTGCCCCGATCCGGTGGATTTTCGCGCCTTCACCAACATCAATCTCTACGCGGACAAGAATATGTTCTTCATCTCGGGCCCGCACATGCGGGTCGAGCAGCCCGGCGAACGCGATTATCTGGGCCGCACGCTCACCACCACAAAACTGATCAATCAATACGAGCTAGCGCTCGGCTCGCACGGCCGTTCCGGCGAGCAGTTCGATATCTGGCAAGCCGTGTACGGCCCCGTGGGAAAAGATGGCTACCCGCAGACCATCTTCGACAAGGAAACCGGCGAGATCGATCCCGCCACCGCCGCCTACTGGAAGGAACATTACGACCTGAGCGCGATCCTGCAGAAAAATTGGTCCACGCTCGGTCCAAAACTCGCAGGCAAGATTCACGTGTACGTCGGCAGCGCGGACACTTATTTTCTGAACGACGCGGTTTACTACCTCGAAGACGTTTTGAACGCCACCACGAATCCACCCTACGGCGGTGAAGTAAAATATGGTGACCGCGCCGAGCATTGCTGGAACGGCGATCCCAACCTGCCCAACTATCTCTCGCGGCTGCATTACAACACGATGTATCTGCCGAAGATCCTCGAGCGCATCGAAAAGACTGCGCCGGCCGGCGCGGACCTGACGTCGTGGCGCTACTAGAAGACTGATTGCTGATTGCGACGCGCGATTTATCTATTGCGGATAGATAGCGGCGAGCTGCTGATCACCGAAGCGGCTGCGGCTTTAGAGGTCTCGGCGGGAGACGGCTTTTGCGCTTTCGCTGACGGTGACGCTGCCGCAGCGGGCGCGGTCTTCCTCGTTTCCCACGCCTTACGAAGCTTCTCGCGTTGCGCGAGCACGTAGGTCTTGGCTTCGTCAAAACTGCGGTACACGCGCCGCCCCTTGATCATGTTGCACGAACGGCAGCACGCCACCAGGTTGCGTTCATCCTTCTTGCCCTTGCGCGCGCGCGGCACCACGAAATCCACCGACATCGCCAAAGCATTCTCGAAGCTGGCCCCTCCATCCAATCCGCAGTACTGGCAACGATACTGATCGCGTTCCAAAATCCGCAGCCCTTCTTCGCGGGTAACCGGTTTTTCCACCAAACGGAGCGTCGTAAGGTCGAACGGCATGCAACACCTCCCGAATCGGAAATCTTTCGGCGAGATGAAAAACGTAGATTTCCGATCGTCGTTGCCCAGACCATACGGCACGCATGTGCCGGTGTCAAGATTACGAAGCAGATTACGAAGCAGAAGAAAGCTGGCAGCGAACCGCGCCGGCCAATCCTCCGTCTGAAAAGCACATCCACGGTTTCCGCGTGAATCGGGAGTCTTACGCAGTACGAATCGGCGCAGGCGGTACGACGATCTCAACTAGTCCGGTCGCCACGTCGTACACGAGGCCTGAAATCAGCCAAGTGCCCGGCAACGCGGGAATCGCCCGGAGCGCTGCAACGTCGGCGGCAACTGCCGCATGGGGATCGGTGACCGCTTTTGGCCTGAGTTCGCCTTCCTGTATTTGAAAATAGTGCGCCAGCATGGCAGGGTCGCCGGCGAGGCGAGTGATGCCGCAATCGGTGTGCTGAAGCACGATAAGGTGGAACTCCCCGCCGCCTCCCGGAGCTTCTCCAGCGACCTGACCGATTCGGCCGAGCAGACCCAACTGCTCCAACAACCCCGGGGTGAAACGTCCGCCGATGTTGCGCAGCACGACGGCCTCGCCCGGTTTAGTTCCAAAGATATGAGCCGGATCCACACGCATATCAGCGCAACCGATGATGATCGCCTTTACCGTGGGCATCGCCCGCGGAAGCCAGGGCATGAGTGTGCCTTGAGCAGACTGCTGAACAGCAAATTGCTTATTACGTTGTAGCAAGTCGTCGAGATTGTTCATGCTCATCCTCCGCGATTCGACGTCGGTTCGATGGGCGGAATTGTAAACCGTGGCAGGTCTCAGGAGAAATTCAATCCAGGTGAAGCAAGTTCAAGTCGTGGCAAGCCGCGGCACCCGACATGCCCGATTCGCGCGTCGATCGAAACTTCGACCGAAGATGCCCCGTTCGAGACGCCGCACACCACGACGGTCTTCATACGAGGTCAATTCTGAGCGAGAAAGTCCTACGCGATTTTGCCGAGCGGGTTCGATTGCGCGCGAAGCCGCATCAACTGTTGCCGTAATCTGTCAACATCGAGCCCAGCCGATTGGCACACCTGCGGGAAATCGGAGCGGTCCTGGAACAAATATTCTTCGGCGATTCGTTTATAGCGCAGAGGTCCGGAAATCCATTCTTGAATCGTGCTCACCACTACCGCTTGCCACAATCTCTTCTCCACCTGTGCATCTTGTTCGGTCGTTACGGTTGAAAATAGGTTTGGCATTTTGGTTCCCCCAGGGTCCCCAGTAGTGAATTGCATGGTACGAAACCCTGCAGAGCACCGCTCCGGCCAAGCCGCACAGCAGACTCACCTAAATTGTGGATTTGTGTTGTTTCGGTCAAGAGCAAACCTCCCGAAAATGCAGGACTTATTTCTCAGCGCAACCACTACAGCAAAAACCCGATTCCCTCCCGCGCCCGCGCGCTCGACCCCGAGGAAATTCTCCCTGGTGCAAGCAAGATTTTCACCGTCGCCGCACCGCCAACCACGCTACGGCAAACGCGTGCATCGGCACGTATGCGATTTTGTGTTAGCTTTAGGCGCTTCGTTGCGCCAATCCGAACACGCCGATGGCCCAGATCGTGAGTCGGTTTGAATTTGAGCCCTCCCTCTCTTGCCCGAATGTTGCGCTGCTGCTACACTGTCGCGGCAAGAGCTAGCCTGCTGCTCCTGCCACACTCCCTGAAGAAGGTTGATACATGTCTGGACACTCTAAATGGGCCACGATCAAGCATAAGAAGGCGGCTACGGACGCCAAGCGTGGCAAAATTTTCACCAAAATTATCCGTGAGTTAACCATCGCAGCCCGCACCGGCGGCGCCGACCCCATCACCAACCCGCGCCTGCGCACCGCCATTCTTTCCGCGAAGAGCGAAAATATGCCCAACGACAACATCGAGCGCGCCATCCAGCGCGGCACCGGCACGCTCGAGGGCGAAACGCTCGACGAAGTGACCTTCGAGGGCTACGGTCCCGGCGGCGTCGGCGTGCTGGTGCAAGTCGTCACCAACAATCGCAACCGCATCGTCAGCGAAGTCCGCCACATGTTCTCCAAAAATGGCGGCAACATGGCGGAAAACGGCGCAGTCGGCTGGATGTTCCACCGCAAGGGCGACATCATCGTTCCCAAGGAAGCCGCCGACGAAGAGAAAATGATGAGCATCGTGCTGGACGCCGGCGCGGAAGATCTGCGCGACGACGGCTCGGCCTGGGAAGTCACCACGCCCCCCGAAGCATTCGAAAAAGTGCGCGAGGCGCTCATCGGCGCCGGCATCACTCCGGCCACCGCGGAGATCGGCTTCGTCCCGCAAAATTACGTGAAGCTCAGCGGCGCACAAGCCCAGCAAATGATGCGCATGGTCGAAACCCTCGAAGATCACGACGACGTGCAACACGTCTACGCCAACTTCGACATCGACGAAAAAGAAATGCAAGCTGCCGTAGCCAGCTAGCCGTTAACCGCGAGCGGAGCCACTCGCCGAAGACGAGTTTCCGCCGCCGGCGACTTGCATGGTGGCTTTGCCTCTAACACCGGATACAAAGGCCTGCTGCACACGGTTAAAACTGCGTCCATGCAGCACAGCGGTGACGATCGTTCGCGTAGCCTGAACATCGCTGAGGCGCACGTAACGGCAGGCGACGCTGCGATCAATAGCCATTTCAGGGACGAGCGAGACGCCGACACCGGCCGCAACCATTCCCAGCAGACTGCTGAACTGTCCGCTTTCAAATACGATGTTGGGCGTTATGCGGGCGCGTGTGCACGTGTCAATACTCAGATCCCGGAAGCAGTGGCCGTCGCGCAACATCACGAACGATTCTCCGCGGAGGTCTTTCAGGGCGAGCGATTTTGCGGAGGCACGCGGATCGTTTTTGCTCAACGCCGCAAAGAGCGGCTCGGTTCGGATCGGGACCAGTTCCAGGTCCTTGTGGCGCAGCGGCAGCGCAAGAATCGCCACATCAATCGAGAGGTCGCGCAAACCTTCCACTAGCACCGCAGTGGTTTCTTCCACGATGCGCAGTTTCGCGTCGGGGTAGCTCTTGGCGAAACGGGCCGCATAAGTCGGAATCAGATAGGGCGCGACAGTGGGAATCACGCCCACGGCGACGCTGCCGCGCAGATCTGTATTCTGATCGGCGGCGCTGGAGCGCGCCGCCTCCATCTGCTCCAAAATCGCGCGCGCGCGAGGAATGAAAGCGCGGCCCGCCTCGGTGAGGCGAATGCTGCGACCCAGGCGGTCGAAGAGCTTGGTGCCCAGCTCTTCCTCGAGTTTCAGCACCTGCTGTGAGAGCGAGGGCTGGGCAATCTGACAGCGCTCGGCGGCGCGGCTGAAGTTGCCCGTGTCCGCGATGGCGCAAACATATCGCAGTTGATGGAATTCCATAGGGTATGCCTATACCTAAAATGGGAGTAAGGTATTGGAACTATCTCCCATTTCGATGTTAATTTAGTTTCTTCGAAATCGCAGCATGGATTTCAACGAACTTATTCAGCTGAATTTAAATGTCTGAAGGAGAATACGCATGGCTTCCGAAGCGAAATGCCCATTCCATCACAGCAGCAGCGCAAATCCGACAAACCGTGACTGGTGGCCGAACCAGTTGAATCTCAATCTGCTCGCGCAGCACTCATCGCTGTCCGATCCGATGGGCAGGAATTTTAATTACGCTGAAGAGTTCAAGAGCCTCGACTACACGGGCCTGAAAAAGGATCTTGCGGCATTGATGACGGATTCGCAGGACTGGTGGCCTGCGGACTTCGGTCACTACGGTCCGCTGTTTATTCGCATGGCGTGGCACAGCGCCGGAACGTATCGCATCGGTGATGGCCGTGGAGGCGGCGGCCGCGGTCAGCAGCGTTTCGCTCCACTCAACAGCTGGCCGGACAACGTGAACCTCGATCGTGCGCGCCGCCTGCTCTGGCCCATCAAACAGAAATACGGCAAGAAAATTTCCTGGGCCGATCTGATGATCCTCGCGGGCAACGTCGCCCTGGAAACGATGGGCTTCAAGACCTTTGGCTTTGCCGGCGGACGTCCCGACGTCTGGGAACCGGACTTGGACGTTAACTGGGGACTGGAAACCACGTGGATGGGAACGGACAAACGCTATTCGGGCGAGCGCGATCTCGCGCGTCCATTTGGCGCTACCACGATGGGGCTGATTTATGTGAATCCCGAGGGCCCGGAAGGCAAGCCGGATCCGCTCGCGGCAGCGAAGGATATCCGCGAGACTTTTGCGCGCATGGCGATGAACGACGAAGAAACTGTCGCTTTGATCGCAGGCGGTCACACGTTCGGCAAAACCCATGGAGCCGGAGCCGGCACCCAGCTGGGTAAAGAGCCGGAAGGCTCGCCGATTGAGGAGCAAGGCTTGGGCTGGTCAAATGCCTACGCCACTGGCATCGCGGGTGACGCCATTACGAGCGGTATCGAAGTCACGTGGAGCAGCACGCCCACGAAATGGAGTAACAATTTCTTCGAACACTTGTTCAAGTACGAGTGGGAACTCACCAAGAGCCCGGGCGGTGCACACCAGTGGAAGCCGAAAGGCAATGCAGGCGCGGGCACGGTTCCGGACGCGCATAATCCCGCAAAGCGTCACGAACCGGCAATGCTGACCACCGACATTTCTTTGCGAGTCGATCCTGTCTACGAAAAAATCTCACGCCGCTTCTACGAGCACCCGCAAGAGCTTGCCGACGCGTTCGCCCGCGCATGGTACAAGCTGACGCATCGCGACATGGGACCACGCCCACGCTACCTCGGACCGGAAGTTCCGAAGGAAGAATTGCTCTGGCAGGACCCCATCCCCGCAGTAAATCATGCGTTGGTTGACGACAAAGATGTCGCCGCTCTGAAGGCGAAGATTCTCGCCTCGGGGCTCACGGTCTCGCAACTGGCCTCGACCGCTTGGGCGTCGGCGTCCACCTACCGTGGGTCGGACAAGCGTGGTGGCGCAAACGGTGCACGCATCCGCCTTGCCCCGCAGAAAGATTGGAAGGTCAATCAGCCCGAACAACTGCAGAAGGTGCTGAAGGTACTCGAAAAAATTCAGGCAGACTTCAACGCCGCGCAGTCCGGCGGCAAGAAAATCTCGCTTGCCGACTTGATCGTCCTCGCCGGTTGCGCTGGCGTGGAGCAAGCCGCGAAAAATGCCGGCGTTACCGTCACCGTTCCCTTCGCCCCAGGCCGCATGGACGCTTCGCAGCAGCAGACCGACGTGCAATCCTTCGCGGTGCTCGAACCGGGCGCCGACGGCTTCCGCTCCTACCGCAACGGAAACGGGGACGCAACAGCCGAAGTCGAACTACTCGATAAGGCCCAGCTCCTTACGCTCACCGCGCCGGAACTCACCGTACTAATCGGCGGCATGCGCGTGCTGGGCACCAACTACGGACAGACCAAGTTTGGGGTCTTCACCCAGAAGCCGGAGGCGTTGACCAACGATTTCTTTATCAATCTGCTCGATATGCGCACCGCGTGGAAGGCGACCTCCGATGCGAACGATACGTTTGAAGGACGCGATCGCAAGACAGGCGAAGTCCGCTGGACGGCAACGCGAGCCGATCTGATCTTCGGCTCGAACGCGCAACTTCGCGCTCTCTCAGAGGTATACGGAAGCTCGGACGCCCGCACCAAGTTCGTCCAGGACTTCGTCGCAGCCTGGACCAAAGTGATGAACCTCGATCGCTTTGACCTCGCTGCATCCCGGAGCGTGGCGGCAGCCTAATGAATCGGCTGACGCGTCCAGTCTAGTTTTCGGCGCGCGCGTCGATCATGCCGTCAGCCCCGCAATCTGACTCGTTGATATTTTGAGTGACCGACAGCAAGAGATTCGAACCTCGCAGCCTCCGTAGGCAAACGGCGCGCCAGACTTGAATAGAGGCCGCCTGACTTTGGCCGGATGCGGCGTGGACCATCCCAATAGTTATTCCGGACCAGATGTCCGCTCGTGCTGAGTTTCAGCGTCCTAACGCCTGGTAAGTTCCGAAACTAGGACTTCTCCGGTCCCGCGTTACTCAGGCATGCGGATTACTTCCGGTTAGCCAGTAATCCGGGAGAAATCCAGAAACAGTCCGGGTCTGTTCCGCAAGCTAGTGGGCGGCGTCGGCCTTTGCGGGTTGCCACAATTCGATCGGATTTCCCTCTGGGTCATGTAGACGGGCGAACCGGCCGTAGGGATAAGACTCCGGGTCAACCTTCACCTCAATTCCGGCAGCTCGTAGCTGGACCGCCATTTTGTCGACATCCCGCACTCGAAAGTTCAGCATCCAAACCTTCTGCGGATCCCCGAAATACTTGCTCGTCTCGGGGAAAGGAGTGAAAGCGGTCGCTCCTGCTTCTTGCTGCCACGCCGTTTCCCCATCGGACGTTGGTATCGTCAAAATCCCCAGATGCTGCTGGTACCAAAGCGCTAACGCTTTCGGATCGTTGGCTCGAAAGAAGAATCCTCCGATTCCGGTCACTTTTTCCATTTCCGTTCCTCCAGCGATCGCATCGCGAACAGCGGCCCCCGCAGCGAAAGGAGAGCTCTTCGGCTGTGTGGCTGTCTGCGCCGCTATGGCGAGTTGGTTCCGTCCCAAAATGAAGCTCGACCCGAAAGCAAATGACAGAGTTCGAAGCAGTTGGCGTCTGAGAAAAAGCACCTAATCCTCCCTCCGAGCAGAAGCGTGGCCCCCCGCTACGATACTTCCGCGAACGGATCTCTGGGAAGCGTAAAGATGGGATTCGGGGCGATTGGTCGGATCGGCACATTTCCGCTAACGGCTGCGGGTTCAAATGGTCGGCGCAACACTTGCGGCAAGTTCACTCGCAGGAGCCTGCAAGCCCAAAGTTTTTCGGGGGCGTTGATTGAGGCGCAGCGCGATCTTGTCCAGTTGGCATTGCGTGTAGCCGGAAACTGCCTCAAGCCCAAAACTTAGCGACGCTAGCTTCGCCAAAAAAGACGCCCCCTTCTTACTTGCTTTTGCAACCAAATGCTATCTTCGGGCCAAAGGAAACGGAGGGCGCAATGGCACCGTTAGGGGCCACCCAGGACGCAAAAACCACAAACGGCAGCGGAGAGTTGCTGCCTGAATCCGCAGCGATCGAAAATCATCCAGCCCCGCTGGCCGCAGCAGACATGATTTCCCGATTGGCGGGTATCGGCGTTCTGCTTCTCGGCGTTGTGGCAGCTTTTCTCTATCTGGGCGCGTGGTTCACCCCGCAGAATCTGAGGCCCGGGCCGTCGACGAGCTTCAGCGGGTGGGCGGCATCCACTCGGGTTTCCGCCGCAACGACGCAAAAGGCGTCGACATCCGTGGATTTTCCGAAAGCAACGGGCAGGGGGCGCGCCTCTCGAAGGCTGTCGTCTTCCAACCCGGCCGCGTGCCAGTGATTGGCCGCTTTTCTCTGGGCGGCGGCGATCCCCATACCACTGACGCTCTACGCAGCGTGCACGGCCTGGGCCTTCAGCTTTCTCTGTCCGGCGGCGAACAGTGGCGGACGGCGATGATCAATCTCCCGGTATTCCCAGTCAAGGATGAGCAAGCGTTTTACGACAACCTGGTTGCGTCGGAACCTGACCCCAACACACAGCAACCCGATCCCGCGCAAGGCGCGGCATTCGTCGCCCATTTTGGAGCCGTTCTGTTTCGCACACTGATTGTGCGAGACGGGCTGCTCAGCCGCATGCTGCCGGGGTGGGCCCGCGCGCGCTAGCGTCCTCGAAACGGCATTCCTCTTGGCGCGCAACGCCAAGAGGCGTCACCTGATTGCGCTGGCTGCTCGCCCACGCAGGAGTTGCTTTTAATCAGTTGACTCTCACTTGCTGCTAGTAGTAATCCATTTGCAGCCCAACTGTATTAGCATGCACTCGCAGTTGCTGTTCTCGCTGGTTCTTTGTGGCAAGAGGACAAAGGTAAGGAGAAAGATGATGAAGCGCAAAATGACGGGAGCGGCCGGATTGGCCGCGGCGTTTGTTGCAGGCATGTTGGTGGCGACGGCGTTGGGTGGGTGGATGGCCGGGGCGGGGGCGGTGGCGCAGGGGCAGCAAGTCAAGGTGGAGAGGGTGATCACGCCGACGGTGACGGACGAGGACATTGCTTTGCTGCGGAAAGATTTACGCGCCATGAAAATGCAGGTGATTGGGCAGAATATGTCGCTGTCGGAAGACGAGGGCCAGAAGTTCTGGCCGATTTACAACCATTACGTAAGGGACCTGCAAGTAGTGAACGACCAGAAGTATGCCTTGCTGAAGCAGTACGCGGAGATGTGGGCAACGATGTCAGACCAGGATGCAATGATTTATGTGCGCCACTGGCTGGAGGTGGACGGGCAAGCGCAGGCGCTGCGCTTGCAATATGTGCCGACCGTGAGCCAGGTGCTGCCGGGAAGAAAGGCGGCGACGTTTTTTCAGCTGGACCGGCGGCTGAACATGATCATCGATCTGCAATTGTTCTCGCAGATTCCGTTGGCGCATGTGAAGGAGTAAGCGGGAAGCGATATCGGGCATCAACTATTCGATACCAGGAAGCGGACAGGGGAGTCTACGGCCGACTCTGGGTGACGTGACGCGCAAAACAATCCAAGTACCCAGTTACTTATCGAACAACTGGTTTTGCCCCGATTTCAGTCGTCCCGTAAATGTGTTACCAGGCGCTGAGTGACGCGGAGTCGTTAACCTTTTGAAAGGACACCAAGTCGGAGCGCGGGGTTGCGGTTGAGTGGAGACCGACGTCACCTCCCCACGCTTGCGAAGCGCGTTGCGGACACTTGCGATTGCGCCAGTTCCTTGGCGTCCAGCTCCCCGGTCTTGGCCTTATCCAGTCTATCGAACTCCGCTTCCATGTACTCCATCCACTCTTGCTTGGAGATCTTGCCATTTTTGTCTGTGTCCATGAGGAGAAGTAATTGCTTAACCTCGGCCAACCCAAGTGCCACTTTATCCTGCGTCTTCGGAACTGAGGCTTTTTGCGCCACCGCAGTCCCCAGCATGGCCCAGATCGCGACAGACGCTGCAATATCCACGATGACCCATGGGGCGTTCCTTCGCTGCAACATAATCACCTCCTATGATCCTCGGTTTCGCAAGGTCTTTTCCGGGCGGTCCTTAGGTGTGCTGTCTCCCGGTAGAATTGAACGAGAACGTAGATGAAGAACAGCCACGCCCAGAGGCAAATAATGCCGAAAATCAGCGCCACCATTAAGCCAATCTCCCCGGCTGATCCCTACACTAACGAACCCGCAACCGAACGCTAGTCCGTCGCGTGTCAGGAAGGCATAAGAAGTTCGTAAGATTCGTATAAGGATCGCCGTGGCGAGAACGCACGAGTTCTCACACTGCCAGCAGCCGATTCGCCCACGCGTTGGGAATCGATTCACCCTGATGGTGATAATCCCTGTTCTCGACAGTTATCCGTTCAGCCTGAGTCAGTCCCTGCTGGGCGCGACGGCCTTTGTAAAAACCTTACGAAGTCCTGATGCCTTCCTAATGCGTGCTGGCCCACCATGGATGCTGCGGATCTGATCCGACTCTGGAGGAAACACCAATGAAATCGATTACTCGGTTCGCGACAGCCGTGGTGGCAGTTATGTTCGCGTTCGCCACCCTGTGTCCCGCGCAGGACGTCAAGCCGACTGACCTGGGCAAGGGAGCGGCGTTCAATGGGAAGAAGATCGAGATGAAGGATAAGGGACAGGTCGCTTACCTTCTGTCTTTCACGGCCGGGAAAGAGTTCGAGGCCACCACGGACGGTCCGAAGAATACCGACGTGCACCTTTTCGTCTACGACTCCTCCGGCGCGCAAGTCGCTAAGGACGACTCGCCCGGACCGAAGTGTTCGGTTAAGGTCACGCCGGCGGCGGACGGGCAGTACAAGTTCGTCATCACGAACGCCGGTGGGGCCAACACGGTGAGCTTCAAGGTAAAGGTCGCCAAAGAATGACTCGCCGCTTATCGAAAAGACGCTAGGATTCGCGCCCAATGGCTTGCGGAAAAGCTGCAGCTATCGTCGTAACGGCGATCCCTAAGCCGAGCTTCCGGGAAAGGCTCTATAAGATTGCCGAAACCACGCCAACTCTCGGAAAACGCGTTTTGAGGACGCGCTGCGGCTCGTTACAGTCAAATTGGAATGACTAACCCCGACCCTTATTTTTCATGTGCATGGTAAGTCCCGTAAGCGGAAACTGACCTAAGCCCTAAAGCCAGAGAAGCCAGCTTCGCCCGGAAACGTCGAAGCAGTCTTGCGCGTTCCACACTCCTCTCCGCCTTGCGCCTCTTCCGCGTTCCTCTACTTCGGTAGTTCGGTTCGGGTCGCCTTCGTCTTAAAAAAAACTACACTCTGCCACCTTGGCGCACTACACTTGTGCGTTCTCATATGATTCGCCCAGCACCCTTCACGACGACTGCGAACTCCGTAAAGAAGATCGCGCGCCTCTGCGTGCTCGGCGTTGACCCCGCCGTCGCCGGCGCCACGGGCTACGGCGTCGTTGAATTCATCGGGTCGGCTCCGCGCCTGCTGCGTTTCGGCGCACTGAAGCTTCCCGCGCGCGCCACCTTCGCCGTGCGCCTGCGCGAAATTCACGAATTGATCGCGCAGCTCGTCGCGGAATTCGCGCCGGATGCCGTCGCCGTGGAATCCGTCTTCACCGCGCTGAACATGCGCACCGCGCTAAAGCTCGCCGAAGTTCGCGGCGTGGTGCTGCTCGCCGCCGCGCAAGCCTCCATTCCCGCGCACAGCTATTCGCCGCGCGAAGTGAAAGCCAGCATCGCCGGCTACGGCGCCGCATCCAAACAGCAAATGCAGCAGATGGTAACCTCCGCGCTGGGATTGACCGAATACCCCGAGCCGGCCGACGCTGCCGACGCCCTCGCCGTCGCGCTCTGCCACGCGCACAATTTCCGCGCGCGCGAACGCATGCTCGCATCCATCACCGCAATTCCTGCTGGAATCCGCGCGCGCACCGCATCCGGCGCCGCAAAAACCAACCTGCGAAACCAAACCCGCGCGGCGCGCATCTCTGTGCTGTGATGCGGGAATTCATGATTCGCTGCGCGCAGCGCCACGGTACGAGCGCATTCGCTCGCACCTCGCTGGTTCTTTTCGCGCTCGCTGTTTTCGCCGCGGAAGCATCCGCCGCGCTGCCAGCCCGAGCGCTCCGTTCGACTCTGCCAAATAGCGCTTTCGACGGTCCAGGCGCTCCTGCAGAGAACGCCGCTGCACAAATCACCTTCCGCAAGGTCTTCAAGACCAGCTACCCCGAGTTCGTCGAAATCAAAATCAATCAAACCGGTTCCGGCACCTACGATATCCGCCAGCTCGATGAAGACGCCAATCCGCAGCCATTCGAAGTCAGCGCTCCCCTCGCGCAACGCATTTTCGCCCTCGCAGCCAAACTGAATAATTTTCAGAATGTGGATTTGGAAGTTCACCGCCGCCTCGCCAACCTTGGCGCGAAAACCCTGCTCTACGAAAAAGGCGCGGAAAAGCACGAAACCGATTTCAACTACACGCTCGACGACACCGCGACGCAGCTCGTCAACCTCTTCGAAGGCCTCGCCCGCCAAACTACGGACCTCTCCGACCTGGTTCGCACCATGCGCTACGACCACCTCGGCGTTAACGACGTGATGCAACAAATCGAACGCGACTACAACAACAAGCTGCTCCCCGAGCCCGAACGCCTGCTCCCCACCCTCGACCAGCTAGCCGCCGACGAAAAATTCATAGACATCGCCCGCACCCGCGCCCGCAATCTCGCCACCCGCATCCGCTCCACGCACTAAGCGGAAAAAATGAGCGCCGCCCAAGTTTTTGGCTTTGTAGCGGCCGGTTCAGCTTCATCGAACCGGGGAGGCGTCGCATCTGGTTTTGTAGTTGTTTTGCTGTTGTCGTGGAGTTTGTAGCGGCCAGCTTCAGCTGTGCGCCTTTTACGTTGCCGTTGATTTTGCCCTTGGGTGCCCATCCTTCGCGCCTTTTTCACCAAAACTGTTCAGCCGCTGCGGCTCAGATTTTCCGGTTGCGACACCACCCTGACGCCCGCTGGGCCGTTGCCACTCGTCTGTGCCAACCGCCCTATCCGTAGATCGCTGAAAATCTGTCCCATCGTACAACTTGACACATCTTATAACTCCGTCTACTCTCCATGCCGTCCTCGCCGTCCCAAAATGGGAACCTAGGTGACCGAAACCATGCGACCCCAGCCCGCAAGTTTCATCCGTATTATTCTGCTTTTTGCTTTCCTTTCGCTGCTGCTTCCGCTACGCACCTTCGCCCAAGCCGCCCCCGTGCCGTCGCGCATCACCCAGGCCCTGGACGAATCCAACCTCACGATCCTGAAGGGCAACACCTATTACCTGGCACGCGCCGAATACGATCGCGGCGCAGCTCCCGCGAGCCTGCCCATGAATCGTATGCTCCTGGTGCTCCAACGCAGTCCCAGCCAGGAAGCCGCGCTCGAGGAATTGCTCGACCAGCAGCAGGACCACGCCTCGCCGAACTACCACCAGTGGCTCACGCCCCTGCAATTCGGCCAGCAGTTCGGCCCTTCCGACCAAGACATTCAGACCATCACTTCCTGGCTGCAATCCCACGGATTCCAGGTCGCCCCAATTTCAAACGGCCGCACCATCGTCGAATTCTCCGGCACCGCCAGCCAAGTCCAGGAAGCATTCCACACCACGATCCACAAATACTCTGTCCCCAACGCAACACGAGCACTCGAAGACCACTGGGCCAACTCCACCGACCCCTCGATTCCCACCGCGCTCGCGCCCGTCGTCGCCGGAATTAACACGCTTCACAATTTTCCGCGCAGAGCCATGCACGTTGTAAGGGGCGCGTACACGAAGAATACGGAGACCGGGATCGTCAGGCCCCTTGGCCCCGGCAATCCTGCCACGCCCTCGTGGACCACCAGCTGCGACCAGGGTCAGGCCACCTGTTTTTTCCTCGGGCCGTATGACTTCGCCGCGATTTACAACGTTGCGGGTCTCTGGAACCGGTCCCCGGCCATTGACGGTACCGGCCAGACCATCGCGGTAATCGGCGAATCCGACGTGGATTTTAAGGATATCGAGGGCTTCCAGAATATGTTCGGCCTGCCGATCAAGGATCCAGTCCTGGTCCATGACGGTCCCGATCCCGGCGTCGTGCCCGGCGATGAAACCGAATCCGACCTCGACCTCGAGTGGTCCGGCTCGGTCGCCAAAGGCGCTACCATTGATTTCGTGATCGCCGCTACTACCAACACCACGCTCGGCGTTGATCTCGCCGCCCAACACGCTGTTGACCACAACGTCGCGCCCATCATCAGCGAAAGTTACGGCATCTGCGAGCTAGGTGTCGGCACCACCGGAAATCAATTTTACAGCGCCATGTGGCAACAGGCTGCCGCGCAGGGAATCACAGTCTTGATCGCCGCGGGCGATAGCGGCTCGGCTGGCTGTGATAGCCAGGATAGTCAATCTCCCGCACCGGCTGAATTCGGTTTGCAGGTCAGCGGTTTTGCTTCCACCCCATACAACGTCGCCGTCGGCGGCACCGATTTCAACGACCTCGCCAGTCCATCCACCTACTGGAACGCGACCAACGCCGCCACCACACAGGCGTCCGCCAAGGGCTACATTCCTGAAATCCCGTGGGACGACTCCTGCACCAGCGTTGCTATATCTTTCTTCGGCTTCAGCACCAACCCCTTCACCAACTGCAATAATTCGCAACTACTCAGCTTTGCCGTCATTACAGTCGGCGGCAGCGGTGGAAAGAGTGCTTGCACGGTCAATGACGGCAAAGACCCCTCGAGTTGTTCGGGCGGTTACGCCAAGCCTTCCTGGCAGGCTGGCAAAGGTGTACCCAGCGATGGCAAGCGAGACATACCCGACGTGGCTCTCTTCGCCAGCGCTGGTTCTATTTCCCTCAGCGCTTACATCATTTGCGAAGCCGATCAGACCGAAGGATCTTACTGCAGCGCACAGAACCCCGATTTCCTCTCCGTCGGCGGCACTTCCGCTTCCACTCCCAGTTTCGCCGGCATTATGGCCATGGTTGTTCAGAAAACCGCTTCGCGCCAGGGCAACGCCAACTACATCCTTTATCAGCTCGCCGCACAAGCCGGAGCGAGCTGCGCTACGTCGGGCACTCCCGCAAGCACTTGCATTTTTTACGACATCACCACCGGCACCAACGCCATGCCCTGCGACGACACCGTGCCCGTGCCGGTCAATTGCGGCCCCGCTGGCGCCGAAGGGTTCGGCATTTTGACGGGCTACAACTCGACGGCCGGCTATGACCTGACCACCGGCCTCGGCTCGGTCAACGCTGCAAATCTCGTCAACAATTGGAGCACTGTCACTTCGACGCTGAAGCCCAGCGCAACAATTTTGTCACTGAATCCGACTTCGTCAATCCCGCACGGCTCCTCGGTCACGGTACAGATCAACGTGACACCCACTGCTCCCGCCACCGGCACGGCTACGGGGGATGTCGCGCTTCTTTCAACTACCTCCGCTACCCCGCCCGTCGTTGCAGGCGTCACGGATTTTGCGCTAGCCAGCGGCTCCGTGAATTCCACAACGACCGTGCTGCCGGGCGGCAGCTACAGCGTCACCGCGCACTATCCCGGCGACGGTACCTTCGCCGCCAGCGACTCCGCGCCCGTGCCCGTAACGGTCACGCCAGAAGGGAGCAAAGTCGCAGTTTCGTTCCTTACACAGAATGCTCAGGGCTTCCCGCTTCCGTTCAGCTCAGGGCCATACGGCTCTACGGTCTATCTCCGCGCCGATGTAACTGGTAATTCGGGTAACGGTGTTCCGACCGGCACCATAACCTTCCTGGACAGCGGAAACGCGATAACCGGAATTCCCGCCCTCACCTTGAATAGCCAGGGCAACGTCCTTCCCACGAATCCGACGCTGTTCACGGCCGGAACTCATTCCATCACTGCGTCCTACAGCGGCGATCCCAGCTTCAACGCCAGCATCTCGCCCGTCGACACCTTCAGCATCACCCAGGCCACCACGGGCGCACAAATTCCCATTGTTGTCTCCCCCGTAGCTCTCGGACAATCGGTGAGCATCACGGGCCTTGTAAATGTCCCGAGTTGTGGTAACCCTCCCACCGGCACGATCACCTTTTTCAATGGGTCAACGCAGGTTGGCTCTCCCCAAACCATCACAGTTAGCAGTCCCGAGACCTGTTATTTTCAGGCTACCGCATCCAGTACTACCAGTGCCCTGACGCTAGGCGCGAATTCGATAACTGAGAAGTATAGTGGCGACATTAATTATACTGCATCGGTTTCCCTACCGGCGATTGTGGATGCGCAGCTTCCGACGACTACCACCATCAGCTCGTCCGCAGCGACGATCCAGCAGGGACAAAACATTACTTTTTCAGCCAAAGTTACACCCAATCAAGCCGGCGGCCCCGGCCCAACCGGCTCGGTCCAGTTTATTGGACTCGGCGCGTCCGAAACCGCACCGTTAGTCAATGGTCAAGCGCAAGTTACCACTAACATGCTACTCGCCGGCACCGATGTCGAGACAGCGATTTACTCGGGCGATGCGAACTATGGCACCTCAGGCATGCAAGTCTCCGTGCAAGTTACTCCCGGTCCGGACTTCAGTTTCTCCTTCGCGCCCGCCACGCTGAACGTCAGCGCTCCCGGCGCAACCGCGACCACGGTTGTGACGGTAAATGCGTTGAACGGGTTCACGGCATCTGTCAATTTCGCAGGCTGCTCGAATCTTCCCGCCGAAACCACTTGCAGCTTCAACCCGGCTACGGTCGCCGCAGGAGCCACCACCACATTGACAATTTCGACCACCGCTCCCAGCTCGCTTGCTCCGGTAAGCCGACGTGTTGATTTCGGTGAATGGCGCACCGCGGCTGGAGCGATTCGCCTGGTCTTCTTGTGCGTGGCGTTTTTTGTGCTAGCCAATCAAGCGCGACGACGTCGCTGGAACATGGTCGGCATGGCGCTGGTGTTTGCACTATTGATCACAAACGCGGCGTGCGGAGGTGGCGGAGGCGGCGGCACGACGCCGACCAACCCGGGCACGCCGCTGGTTCGAAACCAGACCATCACCGTGATTGCCAACAGCGGAAACACCACGCACACTTCCACGTTCACACTTAACGTCAACTAGCGCTGATCAGCACGGCGTACGCTTAATTTATGTCGGGTGCGCTTTTCTAGCGCCCATCCCGCCCTCGTGGCGCGCGCGTCGTTGACTTGGCCGTTGCTGTTGCCTTTGCTGTTACCTTTGAATTAGCCGTTGTAGCGGCCGCCTGCTTTTTGTTTTTAGGCGGGCGTCTTTGACTTATCTCTCAAATTCGTAGCGGCGCGCTTCAGTGCGCCATCGGTGTGGCGCCAACAACCCACCGCGGTCCCGCCTTGCGCGAACACCGCGACAAAAACTCGCCGCCCCTCATCGAACGATCAACCCTGCATACCCAACCACTTCGTCGCGCTCACCGGTAACATCGCCCGAAGTCGCATAACGCACCAGCTCTGCGCTCTCCGCGCCCAGGTCCCGCATCGCCACCAACATCGCCGTCGTAGCCGCGTAACCGCACATCGTGATCCCTTCACCGCGCACCGTGTCGAACAGCCCGCGCGGATCAACCGCCAGAATCCGCTCAATCGCTCGCGCGTCCTTCACGCGCGTGAATGCGTCGCTTTCATAATGATTCATGTCCGTGCTGGCAATCACCAACACGCGCTCGCTCTGCGCCGCCACCACCTTCGCCACCGCGTGCCCCAGTTCCTCCAGCAACGGATAACGATCCGCCCCCAGCACCACCGGAACAAATCGAAGATCCGGCGCGAGCCGCTGCAGAAACGGAATCTGCACTTCCAGCGAATGTTCGCGCTCGTGCGCCACCGCGTCTTCGCGCAAACGCGGGCACGCCTGCATCAGCTCTGCAGCCAGTTCCGCATCAATCGCTGCATCTCCCAACGGCGTCCGCCAGCTTCCCTGCGACAAAATTGCCATCGCCTCGCCGCGCGGATAATGCCGCGGCCCCAGCAAAATGCAGCGCGCAGGAATTTCTAGCGAAAAATAAACCGCCCCCGCGACATGCCCCGAATACATGTAGCCCGCATGAGGCACGACGCACCCGCGCGCCGCGATTTTCCCCGCGCCCGGCGTCGCGGGCAAGAATTCAGCAATCTGCCGCGCAAGTTCCTTCGGCTCGGATGGGTAGAAGCGGCCAGCAACAGCAGGAGGGCGAATCATTTCGTGGAGCCGACCGAGTCCTGAGAGCCTGCCTGCGGCAGGATCGAAGGGCGTCTCGCCAGCTCTTATCTCGCGCGTGACTCCGACAAAAATCTACAACGCCATACGAGGAATCAAATCGGTTTGGAAGGCCTGCCCTTAATGTTGAGCGCTTCGCTGCTGCCCGGTATCCACAAAATCTTCACGTGGTCACCGCTCTGATATCCGCCTTCATTCTGCACCTGCTCGATTTTATCTTTAGCTCTATCGGCGAACGTGAAGGTATGGATCGCCATCTCATTGCCCACTTCCCGCACGATCAGCGTGTTCCGGTCGGCGTGGATCACTTCCGCTCTCAGCCACACAGCCTTCGCGGGCCTCTGTTTCACCACAATTGGCGCGCTGGGCTCGGTGGAAATCGGCGTCCGCGCCGGCTCGATCAGTTGCGCGCGCGCCGGTGGGGCGGCAATCACCAGCATCACAGCGGCGCAGCAGAATGCGCCAGCGATAGAATTAAAGTTCTTCATCGAATGATATCTTCAACGACTTCAGAAATTTTATGTCTTGCGCGGTAATCTCCACCCGCGGCTCGATCGCTTCTTCGTCCATGATTTCATCATCCACGCGAATGTGCAGCGATTCCAGGAAACGCCGGTCCTGCGTGGTCATCTTTGCATCCTGCGCCGAACGCCGCGCCAGCCCGATCGTCGCGTCCAGCTTCAGCACAATATCGAAGCCCGCCGAACGCACCCCCGAAATCGCTTCCGCGATCCGGTTGGAGTCCGACACCGTATCATTAATGGCGTGTCCCAGCTCTCGCAGCAACTGCTTCATGCGGTCGTCGAGTTGCAAGGGCATCACCTCCTGTTAAAGCACCCTTCTATCCCAATTCTAGGTCCGCCGCCAGCACGAAACAAGGCCCAGGTGCTGAAAGTGAACTCCACAAGTTAACCTTACGCCCGCCCCTCGGTCCGTCGGCCCCTCTGTTCCTCCGTGCGTCGGTACGCCGTCCGAGCAAGCGACGCCGTTATCCTGAGGAGCGCAGCGACGAAAGATCTCTCTTCGCTGTTGCCTGCTCCGCGGGGCCGCCACCCATGAGACAGCTTTGGCACTCCCGCGCACGAAAACATCGCGTGTCATTCCGAACGGAGTCCCGCGTTTTTTTTCTCGCCGCAGTTTGGCGGACGCGGGACGCAGAGAGGGATCTGCTTTTCGCGGAACAGTCTAGCCTGTCAGGGTATCGGAGCTCTTGATCTCCGCGCACCGAACCTGGCCCCAGCCGTCCGCCAATCGCTCCCGCACCTCCACGCAATCTGTACTAGAATTGTTCCATGGCCGAGGGCTTCTACCCCACGCTCTGGAGCTCCACCAAAATCACCCTGCGCGTCGTGTCGCGCGCCATCCGCCAGCTCTTCCACGAAACCACCGGAGCGATCTTCGCTCTCTTCGCGCTGTACGGCGGCATCTCCGCCTGGCGCCAATGGCACACCCGCCCCGCCGCTTGGCTGCTCGGCTTCACGATCGTTTACGCCGTCACCATGGTCTGTTTTGCATTCACGTCCTTCCGCCGCGCGCGGCGCGTGCGCTGAGACGAACAGATGACGCGCGAAACGAAAAAATCCGCCGCCACCGCAGAACGCCGCGCCGCATCTCCCTCGGGCCTGCCCCTGGAAGCTGTCGTCACCGCGAACGACCTGCCCGATTGGGACGCCGAACGCGACCTCGGCTATCCCGGCCAATTCCCTTTCACCCGTGGCGTCTATCCCACCCTGTATCGCGGCCGCCTCTGGACCACCCGCCAATACGCCGGCTTCGGCAGCGCCGTCGAATCCAACCAGCGCTATCGCTATTTGCTCGCGCAAGGCGTGAAAGGCCTCTCCGTCGCATTCGATCTGCCCACCCAGATCGGCATGGATTCCGATCACATTCTCGCGCTCGGTGAAGTCGGCAAAGTCGGCGTCGCCATCGACTCGCTCGAAGACATGCAAACGCTCTTCGACGGCATCCCGCTCGAAACGGTCTCCACCTCGATGACCATTAATTCCACCGCCGCGATTCTGCTCGCGCTCTACGTCGCCGTCGCCAAACAGCAAGGCGCAAACCTGCAGCGCCTCGCCGGCACCGTGCAGAACGATATCCTCAAGGAATATATCGCGCGCGGCACGTACATCTATCCGTTGCGCCCCGCCATGCGCATCGTCACCGATATTTTCGCCTGGTGCCGCCACGAACTCCCCAACTGGAATGCGATCTCGATTTCCGGCTATCACATCCGCGAAGCCGGCTCTACGGACGTACAGGAAGTCGCCTTCACTCTCGCGAATGGCATCGCCTACGTCGAAGCCGCCATCCGCGCCGGCCTTGCCGTCGACGAATTCGCACCGCAGCTTTCCTTCTTTTTCAATTCGCACAACGAGCTGCTGATGCAGATCGCAAAATTCCGCGCTGCGCGACGCCTGTGGGCGCGCACGATGCAGGAACGCTTCGGCGCGCGCGATCCGCGCTCCCTGATGCTGCGTTTTCACGCGCAAACCGCTGGCTCCTCGCTCACCGCGCAGCAACCGGAAAACAATCTGGTGCGCGTCGCGCTGCAATCGCTCGCTGCGGTGCTCGGCGGCTGCCAATCGCTGCACGCCAACGCGCTCGATGAAGCCCTCGCGCTCCCCACCGAGCAATCCGCGCTGCTCGCCCTACGCACCCAGCAGATCATCGCGCAGGAAACCGGGGTAGTGAACACGATTGACCCGGTCGCAGGCTCCTACGCCATCGAAAAATTGACCGATGAAATCGAATCCGGCGCGCGGGAATATATTTCCAAAATTGACGCCATGGGAGGAGTGCTGTGCGCCGTCGAAACCGGCTACATCCAGCAGGAAATTCAGAAGTCCGCGTTCGAATATCAGAACGCCGTGGATGGTGGCGAGCAGGTAGTCGTAGGCGTAAATCGTTTTCAAACCGACGACGAAAAACCCATCCCCACCCTGCGCATTGACCCCGCAATCGAGCCCACCCAGATCGCGCGCCTCCATTCCCTGCGCGCCCGCCGCGACACGCCCAAAGCCCAAGCCGCCCTCGTAGAAATCGAGCGCCGCGCCCGCACGACAGAAAATCTAATGCCCGCAATCCTCGCCGCCGTCGAAGCCTACGCCACAGTAGGCGAAATCTCAGACGCCCTCCGCCGCGCCTTCGGCGAATACCAGGAATCTGTCGTCATCTGATTCGCGGCTCTCTGCTTCTTGCTCTGTGCTCTCCGCTTTTCCTCTGTGTCCTGTGTGTTAAATCTTTCGCTTGGTTCGGTCACGTCGCCGCGATGCTACTGTTTCTGATAACTGATCCGATAAACTGCCCCCGCATAATCGTCAGAAACCAGCAGCGCTCCATCCGGCATCACCAGCACATCCACCGGCCGCCCCCAATGAATCCCTCCCATCAACCACCCCTGCGCGAACGGTTCGTATTTCACAGCACGCTCGCCATCCACCGCCACGCGGCTCACGCGATAACCGATCGGCACACTGCGATTCCACGAACCATGCTCCGCGATAAAAATTCCGCCCCGATATTCCTCGGGAAACATGCCACCCGTGTAAAACCTCATCCCGATCGCAGCCACATGCGCCGGCAAACCCCACGCCGGCGGCGCAAACTCCGCGCACGAATGCTCGCGCCCAAACTGCGGATCCGGAATATCTTTCCCGTGGCAATAAGGAAACCCGAAATTCATCCCCCCGCGCGGCGCATCATTCAGCTCATCGGGAGGAATGTCATCTCCCATGTTGTCCCGCCCGTTGTCGGTGAACCACATCTCCTGCGACCCAGGCTGCCAATCGAATCCCACCGAATTGCGCACTCCGAGTGCGTACACTTCCATGCTGGATCCGTCCGGACGCATCCGCAAAATGCTCGCGACACGCTTGTCCGCGGATTCGCACACGTTGCACGGCGCGCCCACTCCCACGTACAACCATCCCTCTGGCCCAAAGCGAATAAACCGCCATTCATGTTGATTCGTATGGGGCAGGTCGATACTTATCACCACGGGCGCCGGAGGATTTTTCAGTCGCGCTTCAATCGCGTCGTAACGCAACACGCGGCTCACTTCCGCCACGTACAAAGATCCATCATGAAAAGCCACGCCATTCGGCTCGTCCAGACCGCGCGCTATCGTAATCACTTCGCCGGCTTTGTCATGGCGCCCGCTGTCCGTCAGCGCATAAACTTTTCCCGCGCGCCGCGACCCCACAAACACGGTGCCGCCCGCTCCCAGCGTCAACGAACGCGCATTGGGCACGCCCGTCGCATAAAGCTCGATCTTGAATCCCGGCGGCAGCTGAATCCGCCGCACCAGAATTTCCAGCAGCGGCGCCGGAACTTGGCCGGTCCATCGGCAGTACCCCGCCGCGGCGATCCACGCCAGCACAATTGCCGCGCTCAAAAAAATCCAGCGTCGCCGCGATACCCTGCTCATGCGTCACTCATAAATCGCTCAGGCCATCACCCGCAACATATCTTCAACTACGGCCGCGCTGCGCGCTTATAGTTAGGCCGAAACGATCGGCCGGCTGCGTTCTCCACCAGCGTCTCAAACGCCGCGACGCACGCGTGACGCAGCTCTCGCGAAATTCGCTCCGGCACTCCCTTGGTAAGTAGCAATGTTGCAGTTCCGTGCAACAGCGCCGCAAGCGCCAGCGCCAAGCCCGCGTGCTGCTCGAGCGTTCCGCCCAACCGGTCTGCCAGGCTCTTCTTCAGCAGGTCAAACGAAGGCCGCGCTTCTTCCTTCGCCAGCCGCACGGCCCAGTCCGCATGGATCAGTTCGTACTCATTCGAATGTTTAAGAGCGAACTCAAAATAGCGCAAACAAAATTCTTCGGCCGAATGCGCCCGCCGCATGTAGGAAAACATGATCTGCTGCGCCCGCTTGCGCAGCAGTTCCAGGATGTCTTGCTTATCGCGGAATCGCTGGTACAGCGTGGGAGTCGTAGTCCGCGCCGTGCGCGCCACCGCGCGCATCGTGAGAGCCCTTTCTCCGCCTCTGCTCCACAATTGATAAGCCGCATCGAGTATGCGTCCTTCCAGACGGGCATCGGCTGTTCGCGGCATTTTCGCTCTTCGCTCCTTGTGCTCAGGGCAATCCCGCAAAAATAATCTTTACAACGTATAACAAACGATGTATAAAGAATCCAGGCGCGCAGTATACCCCCGTTTTATTCCCTGGTGCAGTAAAAAATCCGAAGTGCGCTACGAGGAACGATGCACACATTTGAGTATGCCGTCACCACCAAAGCCACGCCTGCCCTGACCTGGGAGGTCTACACCAATTGGAAAATGTGGCACACCTTCGCCAATATCTACGGCCGTCTGCACTGGCAACATGGCGAGCCCTGGAGTATCGGCAGCAGGATGGAAATTGAAATCCTGAAACCAGTTAAGGTCGTCGTTGACCACCTGATCGTCAATTGCCGGCCCGGCCGCGACCTCGGTTGGATTGATCGGGCCCTGGGCATCACCCTGCACCAGTGGGTCGAATTCGAGGAACATTCCACCGGCGGTACGCGCGTTCGCACCTGGGGAGAAATCAAACCGGCGCGCGTCGCGGTGGCTGGACGCACTGCCGAGTATTTGGTGGGTGTGTTTACCGAAACCTGGTACGAAAATTTCCGCTCGATGTGCGACGAATTCGCCGAAGTCGGAGTCTGAATCGCGCAGTAGCGCGATTCAGACTCCGAAATTCCGCAGAGCACGATCGAAGAGTTGGCGCTGCACGCCGCGGATGCGGCACCAGCGACAACTACTAATGCGCTGCAGCGGACGCCGAGCTCTTCTTTTCGCCGCCCGCATCCTGCATCGCCTTCGCGCGCAACACGAGCACGGGGCAGCTCGCCTGCTTCACCACTTTTTCCGCCACCGAGCCGAACGCGATCTTGTGCCAGCCGGTCATGCCGTTCGTCGCGATGATGATCATGTCCGCGTGGTCGTGCTCGGCGATGCGCACAAGTTCCATACCAACATCATTCGCCGTCCCCATTTCCGTGCGCGCCTTGATATTTTTCTGCACGAGCGTGGCAGCCAGATCAGCCAGCCGTTTCGCGGCAGCATCCGCCAAGCTCTGGTCGTACTCGCCTTCCTTCAGCATTGACACGTTTTCCGGCAAGTCCGCGATCGCAGGCATCACGTGGACCAGCAGCAATTCAGCGCCGAAGCGTGTCGCGAAATCCGCGGCCACGTCCAGCGCGGCGTGTGAAGAATCGCTGAAATCGATCGGGGAAAGAATCAGTTTAGGAGGCAGCATGGCGTCGTTTCCTTTGTGCCGGTGTCCGGGGCGAACGCATGGGCAGCGGCGCCATCCTACCAAACCATCTTGCCGCTATGTTACGGCTCTGTTGCAGTCATGTTAATTTAGCGGACTGCAAGTTTTCGCCTGGCCGCCTGCCCCTCTGCGCAGCGTCCCCAGCTCTCGCGCATCACGCGGCAGGTTGCAAAGGTAAAAGACTCAATGGGTGAACTGCTGTGCCACCCGCGCCATTTCCAGCAATGACACAAAAAGCAGGTCAGGATCCCCATAAGCACGCGTCAGCAATACTTGTGGAAATCCCACGATGTCCGCGCGTCCGGGCGCGGAGGGGGCCTCTTTGGCGAGTTGAGAGAATGCGATTGTCACTTCACTGCTCAGAATTTCTCATCAAAAAAAACGATCGCGTTCTATGCACGTTCCAACTGCTCGCCGCCCGAAAGCGCCCAAATGTGAACGAATTCTTCGCGCTACTCTGTCGCTTCAGGTAGCCCTACGCACCACGGCCGCTCGCCGTCCATCTTCCACACGCCCGCCGGGCAGCCGCCGTCCTCCGGCTGCGCCCGCCGCACTTGAAACACTGCCGGCTCGCCATTCGGCGGACAGTGCGCAAGCTCCCTCGATCACGCGCGCCATCACAAACGAATCCATCTCCAACGCGAAGCGGAAGTTAAATCCCTGACCCCATTCGCTCACATCCATCGACATCACTCGCTCGCAGAATGGTTCGCCTCCGCCGTCAAGCCCACTCACTTCGATCGGAATCGCAATTGAAAATCGCGGCCATTGCCGGCGATTGCGAGAATTATCGCTGCGCCGCGTCTCGGCTCTGTCCCGACTTGAAACGGTGTACACATCCGGAACGTGCCTCTCCCTCTTCGCCGCCTCCCTCTCCTGGACTCGTCTGCGCATCGCGTCATGCCGTAGAATAGCCGCTCATGAATTCTCCGTCCCTGTTGGACAATCTCCGCGTCGTCCTCGTCGCGACGCGCAATCCTCTGAATATTGGCGCCGCCGCTCGCGCCATGAGCAATTTCGGCTGCACGCATCTGCGCCTGGTGAATCCCTACGACCCCGCATATCGCGAAGCGCGTTCGGCCGTAGGCGCTGCGCCCGTTCTCGCGAGCGCCGAACAGTTCAGCACCGTCGCGGAAGCGGTCGCGGATTGCGCGCTGGCAGTCGGCACCACAGCCGCCGGCCGCCGCGAATTGCATCATTCGCTGTGCACGCTCGAAGCTGGCGCGCGCATCATTTTGCAGCGTCTTGCGCGCAAGCGCGCCGGACGCGGTAAAAAAAATCGCGTCGCGCTCCTGTTCGGCTCGGAAAAAACCGGCTTGTCCAACGAAGATCTGAGCCACTGCCACTGGCTGCTGCGCATCCCCACCCGCGCAGAGCACCGCTCGATGAACCTGGGCCAAGCCGTAGCAGTCTGCCTCTATGAACTCGCGCGCGACGCAAAAGCCGCCGCCAAATTCAAGCAAGCGCTCGAAAAAGGCCCGCCCGCCACCGCCGGCGAACTCGAACGCTTCACCGCCGTCCTGACCGAAGCTCTCAGCTCGAGCGGCTTCCTCGACCGCCGCACCGTAGCCGACGCCCACGACCGCATCCGCCGCCTGGTCCGCCGCCTAAATCTCCCCGCCCGCGATGCCGACATGTGGACCGCCATAATGCGCCAAATCGTCTGGAAACTAGCAACGTCAGCCTCCACAGAATAGAAGCCCATTTCAGGATCGACGCTGACGGATTCGCGTCATCTCAATGAGATACTCTTCGACACCCTTTAAGCTTTTCGATTTTGCGTTCATGATTCTCTCAAGCCATACGCCGTCTGCCGCAAGTCTTACGACGCGAAGCTCGATTCTCGAATCAGTTTTCGATTGACGAAGAGGTCGCAATCATTGAACTGCATGGGGGCACTCATCTTCTATTGTTAGAAGTCGATCAGCAGACTGGAGAAGACGTCGCGGAAAGTGTGACCGGACAATTCCATAAAAGATTTTCCGAGCAATTCGACCTCATGATTCAAGGCAAAGAACTCTATGAATTGAAAGCATATCGCATCGAGCTAATCGCTCGGGGAATCGCAGCAGCAGAGATCCCTGAGGAAACTTTTCTTGAACATCATCTTTTTTGCATAAAGGACCCCGATGGGAACGGTATAACGATTTACACTAGCCACGCAATTTAGTGATCAGAGAGCTCTGCCTTCATCGGCCTCTGGTGATTCCCATTCAGAATCCTTGCAAAGACCGAACCCCTGCTCACTAGGCAGGCGCACTCACCCGGGGCGGAAGAATTAATTCTTCGATAAGTTGGGGTATGGGTAGTCAGCGTTCTAACAACAACCATTGGCCCTAGACCACAATATACCGGTCGTCTAAAATCATATTATGCCCACCGCATCACTATCCTGATTCGCGGTGTCATTGGTTCAAACTGAATCTTCGGACGAGCCTCAAAGCATGCCGTTGTTGTTGCTCCATTCCGCTTGAGGCGGAAGGTTTTCGCTGAAGCCCCGGTGCTCGGCGAAGCTCCTGGAAGCCTATGACTGCGTCGCCGGCTTCGCTCTGAAAATGCCGGCGAAGCTTTCACGGTACGGAATGAAAACCAGCACCCACAGCACGCAGGCCACGAGCGCTGGAGCGATGGTGGCCGGCGAAAGCGTGATGTGAAACGCGAGTATGTTGTAGAGTTCGGCCGCGAGCACCGTCAGCGCCAGCGGCACGAAACAGCCGCAGAGCAGCAGCAAACCACCCAGAACCTGCAGCGCGAAGAAAAACGCCGCAAAGTGCGAGGCGCTGACGGCCACAAGGAACTGAACGGCCAGCGGATTCGTCGGTGACGGCTGCGGGATAAAATTCAGAAACCCGTTCAGCCCAAAAACGGTGAAGGTCAGCCCGAGCAAAAAGCGTGCCCCGATCGCAGCGATTCTCATGCGCGGCCTCCTTGCAGAGTCTGCGCGTGCGTTTGCACCGCTTGAAGATGCGGCGCGAGAAAAGTTTCGCGGTTCTGCCCTTGGTTGAGCGCCGCGGTGCCGCCGGCGGTGAGGAACTTCGCGTCCGTCACGCCGAGGAAACCGAATACCGAGCGCAGGTAGGGCTCCACAAAATTGAACGAAGCCATCTGGGTCTGGGCGTCGTAGATGCCGCCCGTCGCGACGATGAAGGTCGACTTCTTGCCGGTCAGCAGGCCCTTGGGCTTTCCGTCCGCGTATGAAAAAGTTTTTCCGACGCGTGCGATCTGGTCGATCCAGAGCTTCAGCGCCGACGGCACGCCGAAGTTGTGCATCGGCACTCCGATGACGTACTCATCGGCGCGATCCAGTTCCGCGACCAGGGAATCAGACAACGACAGCAGTTCCTTTTGCTGCGGACTACGGACGTCCTCCGGTGTATAAACGGCGCCGACCCATTCCGCAGACACTGGCGGGATCGCAATCGCGTTGACGTCGCGGTAGACCACCTTGCCATTCGGGTGCGAAGCCTTCCATTCCGTGACGAACGCCGCGGTCAGTTCGCGGGATACCGACCGACCGTAAAGCGGGCTGGAATCGAGATGCAGCAGTGTGGGCATTGAAATATCCTCCTATACGACAATTGATGCTTAGTAATCACATGTCGACTCAAAGAAAATAAACAACTGTCGTATTGGCGACTGGCGGCGTCTAATAGGCGTAACTGGTGTAATCTAGGCTTAGAATGACGCCGGAAACCCAATCCGCTGGGGATACGACGGATCCGCGCATCCTGCGCAGCCGCCGCATGCTCATGGATGCGCTGGCTAATCTGCTGACCAAGAAGGAGTTCGAGCAGATATCGGTGCAGGAGATCGCCGACGAAGCCACCCTAAACCGGGCTACCTTTTATCTACATTATCAGGACAAGGCCGCGCTGCTGCAGGCCATGACCGAGACTCGCTTCCGCGGCCTCATCGATCGGCGAGGCATCTCCTTCACCAACTGTGAGGGAGCTCTCCGGGCCATCGCCCTCGGCGTCTGCGACTATCTCACCGAGGTCACCAACTGCCCGGTGAAAGGGGCGCTGCTGCCGCTCGAAGGCTCGATCATCCCGGTCATCGAGGGCATGTTCAAGGAAGGGCTCGAGCGACATGGCCCGGCGCCCGGCGTCGATGTGGCACTGCTGGCGACCACCGCGGCCTGGGCCGTTTTCGGAGCGGCGCGCCTCTGGTTTCAGACCCCTGGCCGCACCCCTGCAGAAGAGATGGCCGCCAAGATCGAAGCCATGGTGACGCCGCTTTTTCTTGGCGCCCCGCAATAGTCGATTATGGCGCGTGGCCAAGCCTTCCACAGCACCCAAGCGAACGCCTGGTTTTTCTGGGTGCCGCACTCTCGCCGCAGGCGAGGGTGCGGGTGTAGACTCACCCCCGCAACACCCCTCCGCTGGAACTCCTACCTCGGTTCTCGATCCGATCGGCCGCACACACGTGCGCGCTCCATCCGGCGGCTCGAGAATCTTTGTAGGTCGTGGCTTCAGCGACGACCTACTAATAATAAGAAAGACGGCGCGAAGCGCCTACCTTTCGCCGAGCCTTTCCCACGTGTTTTCGAGTTGCTCGCGCCCGGCCTGGCCCGATCCGCCCCCGCGAGGCCCCCACCGCTTAGTTTGCACGTGCGTCATCTTAACGACCGTGTAATCGTCAGTCGTGCGCTGATTTCATCACCACAAGGGGGATACATGGTCCACGCTGCTCGCGCTTCCGCATCCCGCGCGGCCACCCCACCCTCCCCCAATCAATCGCTAGTTTTTGTCGCTCTTTAACCGTTTCGCAGCACCTCGTCGCTTACCAATCACAAGTCACGCAATTCCTAATCGCTAGTTTTTCTGCCATTTTGGCGCCTGCGCCGCACTTCAACAATGGTCGTCGCAAATCTCGAACCGCAACAAATTTGCGCGTCCACGCTTTTCACTTCGTCGCGGAATCATGTATTCTGCTGGGCCTATGCTGGACTTGGGATATGTGCGGGAACATCTGGATGTGATCGAGAAGATGGCGCGGGAGCGCGGCGCCACGCTCGACCTTGCGCCTTTTCGCGCCCTCGATACGGACCGGCGGATGGTGATTACTTCGGCGGAGCGCCTGAAGGCGGAGCGCAACAAGGCCAGCGAGGAAATTGCGCGGATGAAGAAGCGTGGCGAAGATGCCACGGCGCTGCTGGCGCTGATGAAGCAGGTCTCCGACCAGATCAAACGTGACGACGAGACCATCACGGTGCTCGACGAGCAGCTGAAGCAATTCCTGCTGACCGTGCCGAATATTCCCCACGCGAGCGTGCCGGTGGGAAAATCCGCAACGGAAAATGTGGAAGTGCGCCGCTGGGGCGCGCCCCCGCAATTCGATTTCAAGCCGAAGGCGCATTGGGAACTGGGCGAAGGCGCGGGGATACTGGATTTCGAGGCGGCGATCAAAATCGCGGGCGCGCGCTTTGCGGTGTACAAAGGCCTGGGCGCGCGCCTCGAAAGGGCGCTCGCGAATTTTTTCCTGGACGTGCACACGCGCGAACACGGCTACACGGAAATTCTGCCGCCGTTTCTGGTGAACACCGCTTCGCTAACCGGCGTGGGCCAGCTGCCGAAATTCGCGGCAGACATGTTTCACTTGGAAGGCACGGACCTGTGGCTCACGCCGACGTCCGAAGTGGAATTGACCAGCCTGTATCGCGACACGACGCTGGAGCCCGACGCGCTGCCGATCAAGGTGTGCGCCTGGACGGCGTGCTTCCGCTCCGAAGCCGGAGCCGCGGGACGCGACACGCGCGGCCTGAAGCGCCAGCACCAGTTTCAAAAAGTGGAAATGTTCAGATTCACGCGACCGGAGCAGAGCTACGACGAACTGGAAGCGCTGGTCGCAAACGCCGAAGCGATTCTGCAGCGGCTGGGCCTGCATTATCGCGTGATGCTGCTCTGCACCGCCGACATGGGATTCGCGTCGGCGAAAACCTACGATATCGAGGTGTGGCTGCCTTCGGCAGGCGAGTTCATGGAAATTTCCTCGTGCTCGAATACGGAAGCGTTCCAAGCGCGACGCTCCGGGATTCGTTTTAAGCCGCCCGGCGGGAAGAAATCGGAATTCGTGCACACGCTGAATGGCTCTGGGCTGGCGGTAGGTCGTACATGGATCGCGCTGCTGGAAAATTTTCAGCACGCGGATGGGTCGGTGGCAATCCCGGAAGCTTTGCGGCCATACATGGGCGTAGACGTCATTCCAGTCGCGGCGAAAACGTAAGAAGATCTTTGGCACAGAGACACATAGAAAACCTGAAGCCGAAAAAACAGGCTCCCACAAGAGCACGAACACAGAAAAAGGTGGAATTGAGGCCACAGAGAAAAACGACGAGCCGGCGGGGTTCGCAGTTCCTTTCTCAAATTTTTCTCTCTGCCTCTGTGACTCTGTGGCCGATTTTTTTGTGGCGTGCTAGGAGATCGGACCGACCAGAACCATCGGGCCTGTGGGATGCGGCATGCCGCCAACGGGTTCGAGCGACACTGCGAATTCTTTTGCCGTGACGCCTGCAGGAAGCTTCATCATCATGTGGCTCATCTCGCCGTTCCTGGGATTGAAGACGCCGGCGCTGATGGGCGCGCCGTTCATGGGCACCAGCCACAATTGGTAACTCTTGTCCGCCGGAGCCGAAGGCAGCCAGCCGTCGTAGGTCATCATTCCTTCCTTCGCATTGTACAGCACGCGCGCATGGCCTTCCGCATGGCTTTCCGGCGTGCCCTTCTGCGACCAGAGCGGAACGACCATCGTCTCGCGCTCGGCGATCAGATCAGCTTGATGGCGCGTTTCGGCGAGTTCCTGCTTCTGCTGCGTGATGGTGTTGCGCAGATCGGCGAGCTGGCGATTGAGCTGTTCGTTGTGCAACCACAGCAGAACGGTGGCAAGCGCGAAGGCCGTCGCGACCGGCAGCAGCCCGGCCCACCAGCGCGCGAAGATTCCGCCGTCTACGGCCGGCTCGGGTTTCGCGTGCGCGAAGCTGCCGCCAGGACCTTCGGCCGATGCGATCACTTGACGCATGAGGGTTTCCTTCACGCCGGGCGAGGGAGCCACGGGCGGCGAAGCGAAGGCGAGGATCGCCACGCGTCCGCGCGCTTCGGCGACTTTTTCGGCGCACTCCGCGCAGGATGCTACGTGCGATTCGAACGCTCGGCGTTCGGCGTCATCGAGGGCGCCTAGCGCGTAAAGATCGAAATCTTCCATCCGAGTTGGATGTTCGATGCTCATGAATGCAGATCCCGTTTCAGAGTTTCTACCGCCGAGCGCAGCCGCGTTTTCACGGTGCCGAGCGGGTCGCCGGTGCGCTGCGCGATTTCACTGTGCGTCAGGCCCTCAAAGTAGGCTAGCTCGATCGCGGCGCGCTGTTCTTTCGGCAGATTGTCCAGCGCGCTTATTACTTTGGACATCAATTGCTGCTGCGCGACGGAGCTTTCGAGGTTCGAGGCGACCACGACTGTGTTTTCGCTGAGTTCGTCGCCGCTGGCGGGATTGTGGCGCCGCAAACGTGAGAGGGCGCGATTGCGAGCGATCACCAGCAGCCAGCCGGACAGCGAGCCGCGCGAGGAATCGAACTGCGCGGCGTTGCGCCACAACTGATAGAAAATGTCCTGCAGAATTTCCTCGGCCGCCTGGGTGTCGCGCAAAATCCGGTTCAGGACAGAGGAGAGCATGCCAGCGTAGCGATCGTAAAGCGCGGCGAGCGCTGACTCGTCACGCTGCACGATCCGATGAATGAGCGACGCGTCCGTGGCCTTCAACTCCGCTCGCTTCTCCGCCGTCACCAAGTAAATGCTGCTCCTATAGATACGCGCGCGCAGGGTTTCCGGATTGTGGTGCGGGATGGAAACGCCGTTTGGGACGCGCGGTTCGGCTGCCGTGGAGGGAGCGTAACTTGTTGGTAGGGCGGGGTCAACGGCGTTCTGGGGATTTCGGGGCCGCTGGGGAAGGCGGAATTACGCGGCTGGTGCGGATATTGCCGTGCGTATAAGTGCTTACTTTACATGTGTTTACGGATGCACGTGCGATCTTTACAGGGGAGAATCGCGATGAACACCGATGCCAGCATTTGCTGTGGTTCGATTGGTTTCCATTGACATCCTGTACGGCTTGACTAAACTTCGACTCGCGCAAGACTTACGGCCCTTACCAGTAATTGCTCGCCACGTCAGGAAGGAACATTGAATGGCAACCGTTGCCAAACCCGCTAGCACGCAGCCCATCCCGCGGATCGCGCCGCGGGAGGACCTGAATCCGTATCGCATTTCGCAAATCCAGTTCGACATCGCGGCGGAATATCTGAAGCTGGACCCGGGACTGCGCCAGATTTTGCGCACGCCCAAGCGAGTGCTGGAGGTTTCCATCCCGACAAAGATGGACAACGGGCAGATCAAGGTGTTCACCGGCTTTCGCGTGCAGCACAACGTGGCGCGCGGACCGGCGAAGGGCGGGATTCGCTATCATCCGGCGGTGACGCTGGACGAAGTGAAGGCGCTCGCGATGTGGATGACCTGGAAAACCGCGACGGTGAATATTCCTTTCGGCGGCGCGAAGGGCGGAGTGATCTGCGATCCCAAGCGGATGAGCAAGTCCGAACTGGAACGCATGACGCGGCGATTCGCGGCGGAAATTCTGCCGATCATCGGGCCGGAGCAGGATATTCCGGCGCCGGATGTGTACACGGATTCGCAGACGATGGCTTGGATTATGGATACGTATTCCATGACCAAGGGACATTCGTCCTTGGGAGTGGTGACCGGGAAGCCGATTTCGATCGGCGGGTCGGAAGGGCGCAACGAGGCTACGGCGCGCGGGTGCGTAATCGCGGTGGAAGAAGCCTGCAAGGTGAAGAAACTTTCGCTGCGTGGGGCGAGCGTCGCGATCCAGGGTTTCGGGAATGCGGGTTCGATCGCGGCGAAATTATTTTCCGAAAAGAAGGCGCGCGTGATCGCGATCAGCGATTCGCGCGGCGGCGTTTTTAATTCGCGAGGGATCGATCCGCTGAAAGCGATGCGTTACAAGGAACGTTCCGGAACTGTCGTGGGGATGCCGGGCACTTCACGGATTTCGAATGATGATTTGCTGACGATGAAGTGCGACATTCTGGTGCCGGCAGCTTTGGAAAATTCCATCACGTTGAATAATGCGGACCAGATCAAGGCGAAGATTGTGGCGGAAGCAGCGAACGGGCCAACGACCCCACACGCGGACGAAGTTCTCGCGCGCAAGGGCACTCTGGTGATTCCCGACGTGCTGGCGAATGCGGGCGGCGTTACCGTCAGCTATTTCGAATGGGTGCAGGACCTGCAAAGTTTCTTTTGGTCGGAAGCGGAAGTGAACGCGAAGCTCGATCTCGTGATGCGGCGCGCGTTTCATGAGGTGCACGAGACCGCGCGGAAGCATCGCGCGCATTTGCGCACCGGAGCTTACGTGCTGGCGGTCGGACGCGTTGCGGATGCCACGCTGGTGCGCGGGCTTTTTCCGTAGCTTCTAACGCAGCGTGAGGTCTGGTTCGTAATCGGGCTGAGATTCGCCAGGACAGCCGGACGGCCTGATTTCAGACACGCTGAAGATGCGAAATGCGCCGTTCGTCCTGGACATTTTGAAATAGAGACTCTTCTGAACGGTCTCCGTTTCTCCCCAGTCAATTCCCACAACCCATCGCTTTGCCGGCGTCTCAGTTTCGCACGGCTGCACAAATCGCAGGCTCGAGAACTTGGGTGCCGCCGTCTTTTTCCACTGCGTCCATGAATGGGCCTGGTTTTCGTGAGTGTGCTCGACTGACTTGGAAGCATCGCTCCATGGGAGCTGGAACCACTCGTCCAGAAAGTCCTGAGGGTGGAGAGCCACTGGGTCGATGCGAGTTACGGCGTCGCCGGAAATTCGAAAGTTCAGCAAGTGCATCCGAAGCAGGACGTCGAAATCGAGGCTTTGCTGAGCCACAAAACTCAAAGACACGGTGCCAGGTGTCGTTTTCAACTTAAACAAATCGTCTTCAAGGAAAATGTCCGATTTCCCGGTGTATAACACTGCTGGTTCGTAGGCGTGCGAACCAGCGCGGAGGATCTTGTAGCGGATGCTCTGGCAGTTTGAAGAGCACTACGGATCCACATCCGCCGTGGCCACGAACCAATCCTCGTTGGCGTCGGGTGGAGAAATCGAGTATCCGAAATCCCCCTTAGCACCGTCTATGCGGCGGTACCCGTTCGCTTCCTGAGCCAAAACTAGGTTTCAAGCCGTTTTTTGCCATTGCCATATGTAGAGAGACGAGTCGGAGCCACAAGGAATCTGTAGAGTCACGACGGCGACGAGTAAGTCCTGATGCTCCGCTGGTTTTTCAATCGTGATTTTCTGAATGAAACCGAATTCAGCATCTTCCGGGAGTGGTCCGGTGCGAGTGACATCCGGAACGTCGGCTCGCAATTCGATTCCGGCCGCTGCGCGGTCATTCAGAATTGACTCCTGCAATTTCTCGGGCGCCTGGTCGGCGGCCGCTCCGGCTAGTCGCGCTGCGACGAGATCGCGAAGCTCGTGCTTGAATTGGGTTAAGAGCACGCTGGCATCCTCTGGCACGTCAGTACTGGGCAGTTCGCTATCTACGGGAATTGCCTTAAGCTTTTTTGCTGTTTGCGCGATGTCTTGGACCTGCGCACGCAGAAATGTTGGAACGAGGAGCGCGAAAACAATCGGAAGAGCAAAGCGCAGCTGAGCGGAAACCTTCCCCATTGGACGATTTTAGTCCCTCCTCACATGCGGCGCGGTAATTTCAGAAAGTAGTTGCTTGTGGAGCAAGAAGGCGCGTACATTTTCGTTAGCCGGTGCGCCAATGCGAAAAATGGCGGCGCCGGCGTAGTTGTCTGCAGGGGCCTCGCGCGGAGGGCACTCGCACGTGAGTAATCACAACGGTCATACTAACCACGCACCACCTATCCTTCTGACGATTGCGGGATTTGATCCTTCCTGCGGCGCGGGCACTGCGGCCGACCTGAAAACTTTTGCGGCGCACAATTGTTACGGCGTGGCGGCGGTAACGGCGCTGACGGTGCAATCCACGCAGGGAGTGGTATCGGTACACGCAACGCCTTCGGCCACGCTGCGCGCGCAGTTGGAAACGCTGCTGGAAGATATCGAGATCGCGGGCGTGAAGATCGGGATGCTGGCGAACCGCGCGAATGCTTCCGTGGTGACGGAATTTCTGGACAAGCACAAATTCACGCACGTGGTGCTGGATCCTGTGTTTCGTCCCACGGCGGGCAACGCGGAGTTGCTGGATACTTCCGGACTCAAGTTCGTGCGCGATGAATTATTGAAGCGCGTGAGCGTGATCACTCCCAACGTGCCGGAGGCGGAATTTTTGACTGGCCTCGAAGTGAAAGACCTCGCGGGAATGAAAGCGGCGGGGCTGAAACTGGTGGAAATGGGCGCGCAGGCAGTGGTAGTCACCGGCGGGCATCTGGAAAAACCGACGGACGTGTTGTGCATCGGCACGGAAGTGGAAACATTCGGCGGCGACCACGTGAAAAGCCCGAACACGCACGGTTCTGGTTGCACATTTTCATCGGCAATCCTGGCGCAAATGGCGAGCGGACAACAATTGCGCGAAGCCGTGATTCTGGCGAAGGCTTATGTGACGAAGGCGATCGAAAAATCCTACGCGATCGGCAAAGGCGCCGGACCGCTGAATCAGCTTTTCAGATTTCATCAGGAGCAGCCGCTGCGCGGAGTTCACGAAGTGCCACAGCACGGCATGCACCCCGCAGCAGAACCCGCCGCACATTAGACCTATTGCGCAAAGTAGTTTCCAACGAAATGATCTTCGCGTTCTCGATGTTCTCGAGCCGTTGACTGCAAACATCCTGGATTCGTTGACATCCCCTCCGGCCCAACCTAGGATAAGCGCCAAGTACCGGACTTCTCGTCCCTGATTCACCAGACAATCGCGCACTAGAGAATTGTAGAAATGCTCGGCGGAGGCGAAATCCATCCATGGCTACGGGGAAAAAGGGGCGTATGAGGCAAAGTTCAGAATTAATGCTGGCCGCGTTGTTGCTGGTTTTCGTCGGGTTCGCGGCAACAAGAACTAAAGTTTCGGCCGGTGAACATTTTGTGCCGCCGGACATCACCGCGGCGGGCGACATTCCCTACCCTGTCGACAACATCGCGTCCGGGCTTGTGTCACTCGCCGTGAATGTGACCGCGGGAGGCCAGGTTCAGAACGTGCAGGAGGTGCGCGGCATATCGGGTCTTACCGCGGTAGCGACGAACGCCGTGACTACGTGGACTTTCTCGCCGGGAAAGCTCGACGGGGTCGCAGTCCCTTCCACAATCAATGTCCAAGTAGTCTTCAACCCTGGCACCTTGCAAAACCAGAATTTGCCGCTGCAGCCTGGGGCGCTGGTCGCGCCACCGCTTCCTGCGGGATACGAGCCGCCGCAGATGGCGCAGGCGTCATACGCCGTCTATCCTCCGAACAGCGTGGGCACGGGGACCGTAGTGCTCGACTTGGTGATAAACAAGTTCAGCGAAGTGAAAGAGGTGACGCCGATTCGCTCCGTGCCGTCGTTGACGGAAGCGGCAGCCGCTGCGGTGAAGAATTGGACAGTGAATCCGGCGACGATGAACGAAAAGAAGCTAAAGGCACATGTGATCGTAGCGTTTGTGTTCCGTTCGCCAAGCAATTCGACTCCGTAGGGTTGGCTTGAATCCGGCGGAGTCTGGCGCGCGGTGCGCGTATCGATCCAGGGTACGTCGCGGCAACGCAGAAGATTGCCTGCGGAGGACGCCGAGATAAGAGCGCAGGGTTCGCAGAGGATATCTGCAGGAAATTGAGCTCTCAGGCAGGCTTGCTCGAATACCCGCCGGAATTGCTAATACATGGCATGCATTCGCGCCCGCCTCGAAATTTTCCTCTACAATTCCGCGTGAGACACGCGGAGGAGCGATGAAGAGGCTATTTGGTGTTTGCGGAGCACTCGCCCTTGCGCTCGCCGGCACGATGCGTTCGGGCGCACCGGACGGTTCCGCGACTCAAACTCTCAGCCCACTGGTTTTGACCGAAGCGATTCCGTTGGCAGGGGTCAAGGGACGCTTCGATCATTTTGCGACCAGCGGGACGAGATTGTTTGTGTCGGCTCTGGGCAATAACACCGTTGAAGTGATTGACTTCGGCGGGCGCACGGTGGAACGCACTCTACCAGGAGTGCCCAATCCTCAGGGCGCCGTGTTTTCTCCCGAAACGAATAAGCTGTTCGTCGGCAGCGGCGAAGGCAAGCCTTACATTTATGACGGCTCTTCCTTTGACCTTCTCACCACGCTCGACTTTCATGGCGATGTTGACAATTTGCGGTATGACTCCGCGACGATGAGAGTTTACGTCGGATACGGCGAAGACGAAGCAGGGGCCATCGGGACAGTGGATGCAACGACCGGCAAACGCACCGGAGAAGAATACGGGCTGGGAGCGCACCCTGAGTCCTTCCAGCTGGAAGCGTCTGGGCCGAATATCTATGTGAACCTGCCGGATTTGAAACAGATCGCGGTGATCTATCGTGACACGCATGCGATCGCGCGATGGCCGCTGACGCTCGAGCACAATTTCCCCATGGCGCCGGACGAGGCAGACCATCGGCCTTTTGTGGGAATGCACGAACCGGCATCTCTGGCCGTGTTCGATACGGTTTCTGGCCGCATGATTGTCTCGATGCCGAGCGTGCACGTCGCGGATGACCTTTACTACGACGCGGCACGCAAACGCATCTACATGCCAGGTGGAGAAGGATTCATCTACGCATTCCAACAAACAGCTCCCGATCATTATTGGCTGATGGCGAAAATTCCAACCGCTTTGGGAGCGCGCACGGCAGGCTACTTCGGGAAAGGGAAGAAGGGTTTCGACCGATTTTATCTCGCCGTTCCAGCCCGCGTCGATCGCGGTGCCGAGATTTGGATTTATACGGTGCAGAATTAGAAGCCCCGAGATTTCGCGAAGCAGAGAGCTGCGATTGGCGTTGCTCCGGATTTGCTTTCCAAGAAATGCTGCGCTGTAATAAATGTAGTTATGAAAGCCTGGAAACCTTTTTTTTTGCTGTGTGGAGTGGCGCTGGCAGGCGTCGTCTTTTACGGAATGCGGCTGCTGGAGCATGGCCTGAGCACTGCCGTTGAGCCGTCTTATCTCGAGACGGTCGCGGCGCGCACCGCGCGGGACCTGGCCATCCCGCGAAAGGCCCGCCAGGAAGCAAATCCATTCGAAGCCACGCCGGAAATTCTGCAGGAAGCACGTGAAAGTTTCCTGGATCGTTGCTCGGTGTGCCATGGACCGAACGGCTCGGGAGAAACCCAGGATGGCCGCAATCTTTATCCGAAGGCGCCGGACTTGCGTTCGCCCGAAACGCAGAACCTGACGGACGGGGAAATCCGTTACATCATCCGGAACGGGGTGCGGCTGACAGGAATGCCGGGGTGGGCGAAACCGCATGACGAGCAGAGCGATGACAGCTGGAAGCTGGTGTTGTTTATCCGCAGCCTGCGCGTGTTGAGCAAGCAAGAGCAGCAACAGCAGGCGTCCATAGCGCAGTCTGCGCACTACGTTGGCTCGCAATCCTGCCAGAAATGCCACGCGCAAATCTACGAACACTGGCGCAAGACACCGATGGCGAATGTGGTGCGCGATCCGCGCGAACATCCTGACGCGATTATTCCTGATCTTGCGACGAATACCGTAGCCAAGTTTACGAAGGACGACGTCGCGCTGGTTTACGGCAGTGTTTGGAAGCAGCGTTACTTCACGAAACGCGGAGACGATTATTATCCGGAGCCGGCGCAATGGGACGTGACACATCGCGTGTGGCGGCCTTATTTCGTAGCCAAGGGTACGGACTGGTGGGAGCCGTTTTATCCGCCAGACAATATGCAGCGGCCTACCGGTCCTACCTGCGATGGATGCCATTCGGTGGACTACAACGTCCACACGAAACAGGTGGCGGAATGGAACGTGGGATGTGAGAAGTGCCACGGGCCGGGAAGCGAGCATGTGGAGCAACCGTCGCGCGGGAACATTCTGAATCCGGCGCGCTTCGATTACGTGCAGGCGAGCGACAGCTGCATCCAGTGCCATTCGCAAGGACGGCCGCTGAGGGGTCCGATCGAAGGAAAATACTACGACTGGCCCGTTGGATATCGCGTGGGCTTGCAACTGCAGGATTTCTGGCAGCTGGAGGAACACAAACTGGGCGAGACGACGTTCACGCACTACCCCGACGGCACCGCACACAAGAACCGCATGCAAGGCAATGATTTCGTGCAGAGCGTGATGTACCGGCGCGGGGTGACTTGCTTCAGTTGCCACGATGCGCACGGCACGGACCATTACGCGCAATTGAGAAAGCCCGCGGACCAACTTTGCATGGATTGTCACGGCCCGCTTTCGTTGAACGGCCCGCGCACTGGAACCATGGAAGCGCATACCCATCACAAAAAGGGGTCTGCTGGAAGCAGTTGTCTCGCCTGCCATATGCCGAAAATCGAGACGACCATTGCGGACGTGAAGGTGAGTGCGCACACATTTGCGTTCGTCACGCCCGCGATGACCGACGAATACAAGATTCCGAACCCTTGCACGACGTGCCACGCGGATAAGACTACCGCTTGGGCCACAGAAGCGTTACGGCGTTGGCCGGAACGCTCGCCCTGGCGGTCCGACTGAGGGCTGGGGCATGGGATTCGCACTGCAGCAGAAACTGCCGCGCATTGGAACTCGAAGATTTACCGCAGAAGACGCAGAGGCCGGAGCGCAGAGAAAACCTGAGAGCACAGGCAAGATTGCCTATGCTACCGCCGGGCTTCAATTGGTGGATTCGAAGGCGCGGAAGCGGCGTTCTAGTTCCCATTGCTGCTGGGCTTTTTCGCTGGATTTCAGGAAGGCGGCGCAGTTGGCCGAGGGTTTTTCCGCGCCTAGGAATTCGTTGGAGCAGGCGGCGACGGGGCGAGTGAAAACATCTTGCTCGCGCCAGAGGCTCGCGCCGGGCAGAAAATTGTGTTCCAGGCCGGTGCGGACCATTTGTTTCAGGTCGGCGTAGGAGAGCGCGTAGGTTTCTACTGCGCGGACATATTCGTGGGTCAAGTCAATGCGCGAGACCCCTTCGTCGTCTGTGGAGAGCGCGACTGGGACGCCGAATTTGCGGTAGATGGGCAACGGGTGATTCTTGCCGCTGATGCCGAGGATCATGTCGTTACTGCTGAGATTGATTTCGACCATTACGTGCTGCGCAGCCATTTCCTTCAGAAGATCGTAGGGCCGTTCCTCGTACATGACGCTGACACCATGACCGATGCGTTCGGCGTGCGCGTATTCGATCGCCTGGCGAACGTGGCAGCAGAGCCCTTCGAAGGTGACGAGGCCGGGAGCGAGTTCGCCGGCGTGCAGAGTGATGTGAACCTTGGGGTACACACCGTGCAGAAAACCGACCATGCGCATTTGTAAAGTGTATTCGGACATGGAGACGAAGCCATCTTCGGGCATCACGAGATTGATGCCCACGATGCGCGGATCCGCGGAGGCGGCTTCAAAACCGAGCAGAGTCTGCGCGAAAACCTGCTCGGGGGGAAATCCGCGCAGAACCTGATAAATGTAACGGAGCTGCACCGCGCAGGCGGGCGCTGGATTCGCTTCGCCGCAGCGTTCGGCCTGGCGGCGAGTAGATTCGGCTTCATCGAAATAGGCGCGCACGGCCGCGACGTCGTCGCGCAAACCTTTGGCGAGGAGCTGATCGCGGAATTCGGCGAAGCTGCGATTGGCGTCCCAGCCGAGTTCTTTGGCGATGGCCGCGGTGTGCTCGAAGGGAGGAGTTTCCATCAGCTCGAGATATTGTTCGTTTTGCGCGGCGGCGCGGGTGGCGACTTCGTCCAGGAATTCGCCGGTGTGAACGTGCGAAATGCCGTGGAATTTGGCGAAGGCGTCGAAGAAATGATCGTGGCCACTGACGCCGCTGGAAGGCACGAAACTGCGCATGGAGAAAGCGTCAATGAGCGCGTCGTAGAGATGCTGGTCGGACATGGCGTGAGCGGCGGGGATATTGCCGTCGCCGCAGACGGGTTGCGGCGGGAGGCTATCCGTCATGGCGCGCGACTGAAAAAACGAGTGGGTGGCGAGGTCCACGCAGAGGTTGTCTTCCGCGGCATAGCGAATCCAGGATTCGGCGTAGACCGCGCCGGTGAGGTGGTTGTGCAAGTCCGCGCCCTTGGGCATGCGGACGAGAAACGCGTAGAGATTCAGAGGATCGGTGCGCGCCAGATCGAGCTCGCGCGCGGTGCGATTCTCGGTCGCAGGTGCTGTGGACGGCGAAGTGCCGGCGGGCTTCTGCGCGACGGCGGCCCTCAGAGCGAGCAGCGCAACAGCGACGATGAGGAAACCGCATACACGAAGGGCCGGCGATGGACGCTTTTCCATTTTTGCAGGTCCTCCGAGTGAGTTTCTAATGTCGAAGAATGTATCATAGCTCGTTTCCTCGAGAGCGACGGAACCCGCGACGCTTGGTCGCAGGCAATCTTCCTGCTAATGAGTTTCACAGGCAGACCGATTACTTCCGAGTACGGTGCTAACTCTGAGCGGGCCGATACAAAATGTCAGCGCGCTATATTTACCGCGGGGAGATAGGGTTTAGGCGCGGCAGTGGCCGCCAGGCGTCGAATTGATACATGATCGAGTATCGGCGTGTTGCCAAAAAGCCTGTAACTGGCGGATGCGACGGTAGTAATGGGTAACATTGGTACTTCCCGGCTATTGCAGCGGACGGCGGCGAACGGCACCATATGGACATAGCCGGGCCGAAGCGGGGCCGCCGGACATGGGACTGGCGCGCGCACCTCCGCGGGGCAACGGCTGCGGTCCAACGCCGGGGGGCACAGCGGCAATGCAACGAATTCCAATCAATGGTGTGAAGAATCATGGCTGATTCAGCAGGACACGATCAAGCGACCGTGCTGGAAGTCCCGGTAACGGTACAAGGGGCGAAGCACGTCGAGGGATCGGAGCAACGCCAGATTTTTACGGAGCCGACCAAGACGACTATCGTCTTTGGAAACGGCGCGGTGGTAAATCTGAGTTCGAAAGTGACGCAGGGGCAATGCGTTTTTCTGCGCAACGAGCAGACGGGGCGAGAAATCCTGTGCAAGGTGCTCGAGTGGCGGCAAGTAGCCGATGCCGGCTACGCGGACCTGGAATTCACGACGCGCGACCCAAAATTCTGGGAAGCCCCATCGCCACAGACTGTGACTGCTCCGGTGGCTGCTCCCGCAGTTGTGTCTGCGCCTGCTGTCGCGGTTGTGGCACCGAGGCGTACCGAAGCGCTGGATATGCTTCCGGCGTCCGCGCCTGCTCCGACCAGCGCGCCAGCAAACGAAGAAATTCATGCTGCGACTGCGGTGATCGAACCAGCTACGCATCATACGACGGAAGAGTTGGATGAGGCGGAAGAGGCGCTGGCTGAGTCTGAACATGATGCGGAAAACGAGGCCGAACAGAACGACACCAAAGACGCGGAACTGCTGGCAAAACTGATTGCCAGGGACCCCAAACGAAAACCGAAGCGCGATGCAGCCGCTGCTGAAACGAGCGACTCTGAACGAGAGGTAACTTCCGAGGATGGGGCCGAGCACGGCCAGACGACTGCAGACACCGAAGGGCAGGAAGAGGCTCAGGGCGGGCTCAGGGCGGCACTCGTTGCGAAGTTGACGCCGTTGGCTCACAAGCTGCACCGGCTTACGTACGGGAAGGGCGCGATGGGTGTGGGAATCGCCGCGTCGGTTTTGCTTGCGTTCGCGCTGGGATTTGCTTGGCACTCGCACCACGTTGCGATGCGCGGCAAGAATCTGGCGGCCGCGGCTGTCGCTCAGGCAAAACAAAACGCGCAGGCTGCGATACCGCGGCCAACGCCGGCGACCGCAGGCAAGTCCGGTGGCGAGGTCGAAGCGCCGGCGCATGGTAACAACTCCGGAGCCACGCCAGCGCAAGCAGCGCAGAAGATCCAGCTGCAGACTGGCGCGCCCAACGCGAATATTTCGGCGGCGAATAATGCCACAGCGTCCAGTGTGCCCCCGGCCGCACCCAAGTTGGAAGCACGCGAAAGCGCGCCTTACGCTGATCAGGAATCGCCGGAGCAGGCGAGACGTCGCCATGCGAAAGGGCCGAACGGCGGGGAAACGATTCCGGCACGAATTGTGGCGCAACCCGCGCCAGCGATTCCGCCCTGGGCGAAGGGACTGGATACAGACGGCGTGGTGAAAGTCGACGCCCTGATTGATGAGAAGGGAAACTTGCGGTACACGAAAGCGCTATCTGGTCCGCGGCTGTTGCAGCATGAGGCTGAACGAGCCGTGGCGCTGTGGATATTTGAACCTGCGCTCCTGGACGGGAAACCCACCGCAACGCACCTGGTCCTGACTGTTCAATTCCAAAGATAAAAACCCAGCGTTTGCCAGACTCGGTCGAATGATCAGGCGGTGGCGCCGAGTTCGCGGCGATAGACGATTCGCCCGCCTACAATTGTGGCTACTGGTGCGCCGCGGAAGGCGCGGCCGTCGAAGGGCGTGTTGCGGGATTTGCTGGGAGATTCCGATGCGCGGTACGTCCAGGCGAGGTCGGTTGAGAAAATCGTGAGGTCGGCGGGGCTGCCCACGGCGATTTTTCGTTCGCTGCCGAGGACGCGCGCGGGGCCGGTGGTGAACAGTTCGACCAGGCGCGTGATTGAAATCTTGCCGGTGTGGAATAGTTCGCTGAGCGTCAGCGCGAGCGCGGTTTCGAAGCCGATGATGCCGAAGGGCGCGCGATCGAATTCCACGTCTTTGCTGGCGGGATGATGCGGGGCGTGGTCGGTGGCGATGGCGTCCACGGCGCCATCGGCGATTCCGGCAATCAGCGCGGTGCGGTCTGCGCGCGAAGCGAGCGGCGGATTCATCTTGTAATTCGTGTCGTAGCGGACGTCTTCATCGCAGAGCGTGAAATGGTGCGGCGCAACTTCGCAGGTGACGCGCACGCCTAATTTTTTCGCGTGGCGAACGTATTCGAGCGCGCCGGTGGTGGACAGATGCGCGATGTGCAGGCGAGCGCGCGTGAGAACGGCGAGTTCGACGTCGCGTCCGGCGCAAATGGATTCGGACTGCGCGGGAATCCCCTTCAAACCGAGGCGAACCGAGCGCGGGCCTTCGCGCATGACGCCGCCGGCGAAGAGCGAGGGATCCTCGCAATGGTCAATCACCGGCAGATCGAGCGAGTTGCAATAATCCATCACCTGTCGCATCAAGCGCGCGGTGGCTACCGACTTGCCGTCGTCGCTGACTGCGACGATGCCGGCATCTTTCATCGCGGCGATTTCCGCGAGCGCTTCGCCTTTGCTACCGACCGAGGCCGCGCCGATCGGCCAGACCTGCACCGTATCGGCAGCGGCGGCGCGTTCGACGATGGAGCGCGTGACCGACGCGTTGTCGTTCACCGGCTGCGTGTTCGGCATGCAGCAGACGGCTGTGAATCCGCCGCGCGCGGCTGAGCGCGCGCCGGTTTCGATGGTTTCGGACATTTCCTGGCCGGGCTCGCGCAGATGGCAGTGCAGATCAATGAAGCCGGGCGCGACGATCATGCCGCTGGCGTCGAAAATTTCGGCGTCCGGCGCAGATAAACCAGTGCCGATTTTGGCGGTGCGAACGCCATCGAGCAGCACGTCATTCGTTGCGTCCGTTTTCGTCGCGGGATCGATCACGCGGCCGTTCTTGATGAGCAGCAAGCGGTCGTTAGTGGTTGGCATGGTTGGGACTCATTGCGCCTTTTCCGGAGGTTTGGCTGGTGGTGGTTCCACAGCGGCGCCGCCGACGAGATGGTAAAGCAGGGCCATGCGGATGGCGAGGCCGTTGGCGACCTGTTCGAGAACACAGGATTGCGGACCATCGGCAACCGCGCCATCAATTTCCAGGCCGCGAATCATGGGGCCGGGATGCAACACCAGCGCGCCGGGGCGCGCGAGTTGCAGGCGTTGCGGCGTGAGTTGATAGCGCAGGATATATTCCTCGGCCGCGAGCGCGGGCTCGTGCAGGCGTTCGGTCTGCACGCGCAGGGCGATGATTACGTCCGCGCCGTCGAGCGCTTCTTCGACGCGCGTTACACGGCGCACGTTGGGCGCGAGAGTTTCCAGTTCGCGCGGCACCCACATCGCAGGGCCGCACAATGTGATGCGCACGCCAAATTTGCTGAGCAAGTGAACGTTGGAGCGGGCCACGCGGCTGTGCAGCACATCGCCGAGGATGGTGAGGTTCCAGCCTTCGAGATGGCCCTTGCGGTCGCGAATCGTGAGCGCGTCCAGCAGCGCTTGCGTAGGATGTTCGTGCGTGCCGTCTCCTGCATTGATGACGGGGACGCCGAGGCGATCCGCGACAAACTCCGGCGCGCCGGAGGAACTGTGGCGAATGACGAGGCCGTCGGGGCGCATGGCTTCGAGCGTGCGCACCGTATCCAGCAGAGATTCGCCTTTCTTCAGGCTGGAGGCTTCGGCCTGGAGGTTCATGGTGTCCGCGCCCAGCCGAGCGGCGGCTGTAGAGAAGCTGATGCGCGTGCGTGTGGAATTTTCGAAGAAGGCAATCGCGACGGTCTTGCCGCGCAGGGTGGCTAACTTTTTAAGCGGATGACGCTGAAATTCCTGGAAGGGTTTGGCCTGGTCGAGAATAAAAGAAATTTGCTCGCGGGTGAGGTCTTCAATTCCGAGCAGGTGTTCCAGGCGCTGCAGCACTTTTTCCCTTTAGATACGGTTGTTTCCGGGCCTCCGCGAGGATTGCCAGGGTTCAGGGAACGCGGTCAACGAGCACGACGCGTTCGTCGCCATCAATTTCCTTCAAGTGAACTTCCACGATTTCGGTGTCGCTGGTTTGCACGGAATTGCCGATGAATGTCGCTTCGATGGGCATTTCGCGATGGCCGCGGTCAATCAGCACGCAGAGGCGGATACGCTTGGGGCGGCCCAGATCGAAGAGGCCGTTCATTGCGGCGCGAACGGTGCGGCCGGTATAGAGCACGTCGTCCACGATCACCAGGTCGCGATCGTCTACGCTGAAACTGATTTCGTTCGAGTGGACGACGGGTTGCGGGCCCACGGTGGAGAGGTCGTCGCGATACAGAGTGATGTCAATCGTGCCGACCGGGATATCCACGCCGGAAAAATCTTTGACGGTTTTCGCCAGACGTTCGGATAGGGGCACGCCGCGGCGGCGCACGCCGATCAGCGCGAGGTCTTTGGTACCGCCGCTTTTTTCCACGATTTCATGGGCCAAACGCTGGAGCGTGCGGCTGATTTCTTCCGCGGAGAGGAGCTGTCTTTTTTCTACGACGCGCATCTGGCGCATCATCCTAGCATAGACGGCGCGAAGTTCGCAGCGCCGGAACGCCGTCAGAATTCGGATGGGACCGATTCGCGTTCTTAGCCAGTCGCAGAACGAATGTTCTAAACTATCTCCTCTCGGGTTGAAGCAGCTTCCGCGCAGACGGCGCGGGCGGAAGTCGATCCGTCTCCGATAAAAGCGGCGATCTCAACGGGTCGACGCAACACCTAGCTCTAGGCCACCCGTCATTGAAAACAAAGGCCAAAATCGCTCGCGAGGGTTAGATCAGAAGGAACGCTACCCTGGCTAGGTTTTGGCCGAGTACAGCCAAACGAACGGTTTCTCCCGCGGAAGCATCGGCGAATCAATCGACCGGGTGGTGTTGCATCGACCGGTCGAGCTGGCACGCGTAATCGGAGACTGACCCACGACCCGGCGCGGTGAGGCCTTGACCCGCGTGTTAGACTGGGCCCATCGTGAGTTCGTCGGCGCCGGCACGCAGCCCTCAACGGCCCGCTTCAGTTGACCTCCGGGTCAATATTGGTAGCCTTACCCTAAAAAACCCCATTATCGCCGCGAGCGGCACTTTTGCGTATGGAGTGGAGTTCGCGCATCTGGTGGACTTGAACCGACTGGGCGGAATCGTCGTGAAAGGGCTTTCCGCGCAACCAATGGAAGGCGCGGGGGCCCCCAGGATCTGCGAGACGGCCAGCGGGATGGTGAACGCCATCGGGCTGCAGAATATCGGGGTGCGGGCGTTTGTCGCCGATAAGCTGCCGCTGTTGCGTCGTTACAACACTGCGGTGATTGCCAACGTGTTCGGGCATACGATCATGGACTACGTGGAGGTGATCCGAGTTCTGGAGGACGCCGACGGGCTGGCCGGCTACGAGCTGAACATATCCTGCCCTAACGTGGAGCGCGGGGGCATTGAATATAGTACTGACCCCGCCCTTACCAGCGCCGTTGTGGCAGCTGCGAGGGCCGCGACGAAGCGCCCGCTCTGGGTCAAGCTCTCACCGAACGTTAATATGATTGGAGTTAGCGCGAAGGTATCTGAAGCGGAAGGAGCGGATGCCCTAGTAATAGCGAACACCTACCCTGCACTGTGTATTGATGCCCACAACCGGAGGTCCCGTCTCGGTAGTACGACCGGAGGGTTGTCGGGCGCGGCCATAAAACCTATAACCATGAGGCTGGTTTACGAAGCTTGCCGAGTTGTAAAGATCCCGGTAATCGGACTCGGAGGCATTGAAAAACCGGCAGATATCGCTGAGTACGTGCTGGCAGGCGCCTCGGCGGTGGAAGTAGGTACGGCCCACTTTGTAGACCCACGGGCTTCTGAACGGCTCGTAAGCGGTCTGGAAATGTGGTGCCGGGACGAAAATACATTTGAAATCAGCAAGTTACGGGGATCTCTACAGCGTTAAACTGATTGCCACTGTACCCCCGAACAGGTAGACTTTAGGCTGATTTCAATCAAGGTTAGGTGAACATGAAGGGCAAGATATTCGTGATTCTGCAGTCGGTGTTTTTAGGATTGGGTCTGCTCGCGGTTACCACGCCCGTGAATCCAGCGGACGCCGGAAAACCGGGCAACCCTTCTCCTACAGAGGTCGCGCTTGGCATCACCCCGGCCGTACCAAACCCGCTAAACCAGGCCAATCACCAGGAGAAGCCGCTAGCCGTGTGGGAATGCACCACCAGCTGGTACGGCGATGATTTCGACGGCTTGCCGACCGCTAACGGCGAGACCTACGATATGTACGCGGATACTGCCGCCCACCCGACGCTTCCGCTGGGGTCCATCGTGCGCGTTGTAAACATGCGGAACCACCGCAGCCAGGTGGTCCGGATCAACGACCGGGGACCGTACGTGGAAGGGCGCGAATTAGATGTTTCCTACGAAGTGGCACGTAAGTTAGGATTCGATCAGCACGGGCTCGCCAAAGTCCGGCTGGAACTCCTAAAGGTGCCAGCACGCCCAGCAACAGCGCATCCCGGAAACTGATCGTCGCTTTAGACCTGGATAAGCTTGGTCCAGCGACTGCTTTGGCGCGGAAACTGCGCGGGGCAGCCGGGATGTTCAAAGTCGGAGGCCAACTCTTTACTGCGGAGGGTCCGCGAGCGGTTACAAAGCTCGCGGACCTGGGCTTCGACATCTTCCTCGATCTGAAATTCCACGACATTCCAAACACGGTTGCTCATGCCGTTGCTGCGGCGGTGCGGCTACCGCGCGTGCGTTTGATGACCTTGCATGCCGCTGGCGGACTGGCGATGATGCGGGCGGCGCAGGAGGCTGCTGAGGCTGGGTCGAAGAAGAACCGTCCGGCACTGTTGGCGGTGACGGTGCTGACCAGTTTCGACGAGGCGACGCTGCGGGAGATTGGGATGGAGGGGTCGCTGGGGTCGCGCGTGGTGGCGCTGGCGCGTCTGGCGAGGACGGCCGGGATGGATGGCGTGGTATGTTCGGCGCTGGAGGCTCCGGCAGTGCGCCGGGAGCTTGGACCCGACTTCAAGATCCTGGTCCCTGGGGTGCGTCCGGCTTCCACCGCGATGAACGATCAGTCGCGTATTGCGACTCCGCGAGATGCGGTTCGCGCTGGGGCTGATTACCTGGTGGTCGGGCGGCCGATTACTTCGGCGGCGGATCCGCGGGCGGCGGCACGGGCGATCGTCGCGGAGATTGCTGGGGCGGAGCGGCAAAAGGCCGTGGCGTAGCTCGGACGCAGGCGGATCAATCGCTGTGGCTGCTGGCTCAATTTCCGATTACCGCGCTGATCCCGATCAAGCTGCCTACCCACGAGTACTGTCGCCAGCGTCTAAAGCTGGAATTGGCATGGACTGAGTCGGCCCAGTTTCCCGGTGCGTGGGTGAAGGGATGTTTCCATGATCCGACGTGATTTTCTGCGTAGCATACTTTTCGGCAGTACCGCGCTTGCCGCTGCGCGAGCTGCCGGCAAAGCCAGTGAGCCGCCTTTAGCGCAGGACGGCGCGGCGCTCGCGCATGGCCTGCTGAATCTGACGCGTACCGACGTGCCGAGCAAGCGCGCGCTTCCTACACTGACCGCCGTTCCGTTTCCCCTTCAAGATGTAAAAATTCTTGATCCGGATTTGCTGCGGATGCGCGAGCAAACGCTTGCGTACATGCTTGCGCTCGATCCTGGCCGCTTGCTGCATAACTTCCGCGTGAACGCGAATCTGCCGTCGGCTGCCGAGCCGCTCTACAACCGCGAGTCCCCTGCCAACGGGTGGCGTGGGCATTACGTGGGGCATTTTCTTTCCGCCAGCGCGCAGATGTATGCCTCGACGGCCGATTCGCGCATTAAGGCGAAAGCCGACGCGATGGTGGCCGAACTCGCGAAATGCCAGGCAGCGCTGGGCGACAAGGGCTATCTTTCCGCGTTCCCGGAATCGAGCTTCGACGACTTGGAAGCGGGTCGCCCCGCCGCAGTCGTATGGTATGCGCTGCACAAGATTATGGCCGGATTGCTGGATGTCCACGAAAGTTGGGGAAATGCGCAGGCGCTGCAGGTGCTGGAAGGCATGGCGGCGTGGACCGATTGGCGCACTGGCCGGATCCCCGAAGAACAAATGCAGCGCACGCTGCAAACGGAATTCGGCGGGATGAACGAAGTGCTGGCGAACCTCTCTGCCGTGACTGAAAATCCGCGTTATCTGGTGGTCGCGAAACGCTTCGATCATCACGTGGTGATGGACCCGGCTGCGCAGGGGCGGGATACGCTCACCGGATTGCACGCTAACACGCAGATACCGAAGTTCATCGGGGCAGCGCGCGAATATGAGTTGACCGGCGAGCCGTACTACCACGACGCCGCGCTATTTTTCTGGCAGCAGGTGGCGCTGCATCGCAGCTACGTGACGGGCGGTGACAGCGTCGGCGAACATTTCAAGACGCCACCGGACGCGCTGGCCCCCGCACTCACGGACTTGACGCAGGAAACCTGCAACACCTACAACATGCTGAAGCTGACCAGCCAGCTGTTCACTTGGCAGCCCGAGCCGCAATACGCGGAGTACTACGAGCGCGCTTTCCTGAACCATATTCTTGCGACACCACATCCTGCGGAAGGCTCGCCGCTTTACTATTTAGGAATGCAGTCGGGCCAGTGGAAAGTTCATTTCGTGCCGCACGAGGGTTTCTTCTGTTGCTGCGGCACGGGCCTGGAAAATTTCTCGAAGCTCGGCGAGGGCTTCTATTTTCACGATGCGGGCTCGCTGTGGGTGAACCAGTTCTTCGCCTCAGAAGTGAACTGGAAGGAAAAGAGCGTCGTGATCCGGCAGGAAACGCGCTTCCCCGAGGAGGCCGGGACTCGCCTGGTGATTCAGGCGAAATCGCCCGTGGAATTTGGTTTGAACGTGCGAATTCCATATTGGGCCGAGAACGCCAGCGCGACGATCAATGGCAAACCGTTCCGGCCGAGCGAAAAGCTGGCGCCTGCGAGTTATGCGAAAATCGAGCGCAAGTGGAAAAATGGCGACGTGGTGCAAGTGAAGCTGCCGATGCGCTTGCATCTACAGGCGATTCCCGATGACTCGAACTTCGCGGCGATTCTGTATGGACCGGTGGTGCTCGCAGGGGAGCTCGGCACTGAGGGTCTCGACCCCAAGCGTATCTATTCCGACGACAAGATTCTACATGGCGGTTTTCCCGCGATTGCCGTGCCGGAACTCGCCGGCGACCGGAATGCCTTGGACAAATGGATTCAACCGGTTAGCGGAAAGTATATGCCTTCGGAAGTCAAGCCGCTCACTTTTCGTACCGTGGGGGCGGGCCGGCCTGAAGACGTCACGCTCAGTCCCTTCTACCGTCTGTTCGACCAGCGCTACTGCGTTTATTGGCGGTTCCGCACGGACGTTGACGGATAACTGGTCGAGGCCGCAAAGGCTGCAAACACTGTAAAACTGCGGCTTCGCGGGTTGCTTCGGCTCGCCGGTGCGCCCACCCCCGCAGACCTGAGAATCCCGAAAACAAGCGCGAGCCTATCTCCAGAAAAATTTCCGTCACTCCATTCTCGGATATTCCCAGCGGGGACCCCACGTACTGGTACCCGAAAAAATTGCAAAATGTTGACACATTCTGATTGAAAGTTTGATATGAATCGCCCACCGCGCGGACCGTAAGCACAGGCTAGCCCTATCGGCGGACCTTGCCCGGCTGAAGGGACGCTGAACATGAACGCATCCGGCACTTACACATCTGGAAATAGAGGACTAGAAATCCGACGGTGCAACACGTTGGTACTCTGCCGGTAAACGGGCAGAGCAGGCCCCGGAGATGCTTGGCTCAAAGTAACTCTCAATCACGACGGAGGTTCACCAGTGAATCGCAAAATACTTTTGGCAGTAGCCTTTTGTACCGTGGCCGGCCTGAGCGTTGCGGCATCCGCAACGTTTGGGCAGGAGCAACAACAGGAAAAACCGAAGCTGCAGGTTCGTCATGCAATCAAGCCCGCCAAGACCGCCGACGCCGAGCAAGTGAAAAGCGCAGTAGCGTCAGGGGCCGCGAGCAAGACGCCGATGCTGCCGTTGTTTACGTTCAATGTGGAATCGGACCGAGACGACAACGACTACACGGGCGTGATGGTTGGCGCGAATCCCTTCACAGGCGGGGGAAACAAAGACACGCATGTGAAGACGTTCATCGTCCCGTTGGTCATAATCACCAATACGGTGGGCACCGCCTTTGACCCCACCACCGGGACTATCACCACCGCGCCGGGCGTCACCGTTTTCGACCCGACGCAAAACGACAACGGATGTCTGGCCGCGCCGAACAATAACCCGTTGAAACTCTTCCAACACTCACCTATTTTCGATTCGTACGATATTTCCATCGGCGGCACGGATATGGGCCACACACAATATGAAGATGCGCACCAACGCGGCGAGTTCTGGAAAGTGATCGAGGACAAGGACGATTATCACGTCCTGTTCGATCCGATCGTGAATCTGTCCGCGATCGTGATCAACGTTCCGGCGGCTTTCAGCACGACTCTTCCTCCGGCGGATTTTCCGGCGTGCGGGCCGTTCGGAATCGTGGACGTGAACTGGCTCGATACCTACCTCAATACGAATGTGCTGCCGGCGCTGCAACCGCAGGTGAATGCGGGCAACATTCCGTTCTTCATGATGTACAACACCGTGATGGCCGGCCCGGTCACGAATCTCAACACCTGCTGCATCCTCGGCTACCACGGCACCACCAACTTCTTGCCACTGCAGGCGTATTCACCCACGGATTTCGACACCACCGGTCTGTTCGGGCCAACCGCGGGAGATTCGAATACGCTGTCGCACGAGGCGGGAGAATTCATCAACGATCCCTTCGGCAACAATCCCACGCCTGCTTGGGGCGGAGTAGGGCAAGTGCCGCCGGGGTTCTGCCAGAACAACCTGGAGGTCGGTGATCCTTTGACCGGAAGTAATTTCTCGCCGATTGGCGGGCGCAACGGTTTCACCTATCACTTGCAGGAGTTGACGTTCTTCTCGTGGTTCTTCGACTCGAAATCGATCGGAATCCACGGGTGGTTCTCGAATAACGACTCGTTCACGACAGATGCCGGCCCAGCCTGCGTGCCCTCAGGTGGGTCGGGCGGTTCGACCAGCCCGATTCGCGTGATCGGCAGCAAGTAAACTGACCGTATGAATCGACTTGGGGGCAGCGTGCAACATGCGCTGCCCCCTTTTCCTGCGTGGCCGAACGAGATTTCCTGCGCGTCATTTTCGCCTCCCGCTATTGACAAAGCTGCGCCTTCGGTACAACTTCTCACACGGCAATTTCCTGAATTTTCTGACGGTAGAGGGGAGTTCTGAATGCGAATCGCGTCGAAGTGTTTAGCGGGTTGGATGTTTGCGGCGGCACTGGTGTACGCGCCGGTAATTTGCGGGCAGGAAGTTGGCGCGCCGGCCACGCCGCCGAAGCCGAAGACGGTGGAAATTACGCCGAGCAACATTCAGGCGCACGTGGGAGACAAGATCAAGTTCACCGCGGTGGCCAAAGACGACGCCGGCAAGACGATTGATGTGAAGCCGATGCTCTGGATCGCGCTGCCGCCGGACATCGCCGGAGCCGATGCCGATGGCACCGTACTGTTTCGTGCCGCGGGACAAGTGACGGTGGGAGCAGTGGTGGCGGGCAAGCCGGGATTCGCGACCGTGACGGTCGGAACGCCTCCTCCGGCAGCGGTGGAGGTGACGCCGCTGACGCAGGCGCTGGTGGTGGGCGGTTCAACCGTGTTGACGGCGAGCGCGCGCTCGGCGAATGGCGACCCGCGGACGGACGTCGCGATTCACTGGAGTTCGAAGGCGCCAGCGATCGCGAAGGTGGATGAGTCCGGCTTGGTGAAGGCGCTGGCTCCCGGCAGAGCGACGCTGGTGGCGACGGGCGGTCCGGCGCGCGGCGAGATTTCCGTGCAAGTGGTGGCGGACACGCTGCAGAGGATCGCATTGGAACCGGCGGCGACAACGGCGAAAACCGGTGACGTCGTGCACTTCACTGCGAAGCCGATCGCGGCGAAAGGCGCGGCGACGAGCGATCTGCTGACGAGTTGGAGCGTTAGCGGGCCACAGGGCAGGATTTATGCGGATGGCGCGTTCGTCGCGAACTTGCCTGGCACTTACGAAGTGACGGCGGTGATCGGCGGGCACACCGCCAGCGCTGCGATCGAGGTTGCGCCGCGCAACGTGCAGCGCGGGCTGGAAGTGGTGGCGCACATTCCAACGAAAGATGCCGAGGGCAAGGTAGTCCAAACTTCCGAAGAGTGGGTGGTGGGCAACCATTTGTACGTGGCGACGATGGGAGATCGGCTTTACGCCTACGACGTTTCCGATCCGGCGCATCCCAAGGCGCTGGACAGTTTGAAGGCGGACGCGCGGCTCTACAACGACGTGAGCACCACCCCGGACGAGAAGGTGGGCGTGTTCACGCGCGAGGGCGCTTCGAACCGCAAGAATGGAATCGTGCTGTTTGATGCTTCGGATCCGGCGCACCTGAAAGTGATTTCGGAATACACCGAGACGGTGACGGGCGGAGTGCACAGCGCGTTCATCAACAGCCACTATGCTTACGTCACCGATGACGCGACCGGTTCGTTGCGCGTGATTGATTTTGCGGACGCGGCGCATCCGAAAGAAGTCGCGCGCTGGCAGACGGAGAAATCGCAGGAGCAAATGATCGCTTCGCCGTTGGGCGAGGGCATGATCAGCACGGGACGCTACCTGCATGATTTGTACGTGAAGGATGGATTGGCTTATCTGGCTTACTGGCGTGATGGGCTGGTAATTCTGGACGTCGGCAATGGCATCAAGGGTGGCAGCCCGGAAAATCCGAAGCTGGTCGCACAGTACAAATTCAATCACTACGAATTGTATGGAGACGGCTGGCTGGCGGGGTCGCACACGGCTTTTCGTTACAAGAATTATGTTTTTGTGGGCGACGAAGTGTTTCCCGGATATTTCGAAATCAGCAGCAAGGAACGTATTCCGGTGCGCGGGATTTTGCATGTGATGGATGTGAGCGATATCGAGCATCCGCGCGAGGTGGCCAGCTACGAAGTGCCCGAAGGCGGCATGCATAATGTGTGGCCGGACAACGATATTTTGTACTTGGGCGATTACGCGGGCGGAGGTCGCGCGGTGGATATTTCCGGCGAATTGCGCGGGAACCTCTACGAACAGGGCCGCGAGATCGCGAGCTTTTTCCCCGGGGACCCGAATGGATATCGCGCGAATCTGCCCTTCACATGGGGCGCGCAGCCAGCAAATGGATTGATTTTTTTCAACGATATCAACAGCGGGATTTGGATTGTGAAATTGGGCAAGCCGAAATTCCAGGGTTCGACGACCGCGCCGCCGTTGCGAGACGCGGGGCCGACGGCGGCGAGCCCGTTTTAGTGATCGAGATGCGCGCCTAACGCGGCGGCGCGATGCGGTGATGCGATGGCCGAAGCTCCAACCGAGCGAGGCTCTTTTTTCGATCAGTTCAGAAACCGTTCGCCAGCGCTTTGGCTATTCGTCGCGCTGATTCTCGTAGGGAACGGTTTGTACGATTCTTATAATCCGCGCGGAATTGTGATTGACGTTATCATTGCGATCGTCCTGATCATCGCATGTTTCAGGTATCGCAGCGCGAAACGCTGATCGCGATTGTCGTTCGTCGGTTTTTGGCTGGGTCAAAATGCCCAGGAGCGTGCGCGACACATTAGCGGCGAGGGACAAAACTTGTTTCGTACCTACGGCGCTCCTGGTTCAGCTTGCGATCTTTCCCAGCCCATCCGGGCTGGGCTAACTTGTGCCGCGCCTGCGGCGCTGGTCTCGCGAAAAACGCTACCGGCGCTAGCGAATTCCACATTCCTTCTACGATCGCAGCAATATAAATTCAGCGAACTACTTCGCGCCGCCGGTTGGCGCGTAGCCTTTGACACCCAATTGCCAGAACAGGAACGCTATGGCGTCGGCGAATTCGGTGTCGCGCTGGGATTTGGTGGAGCCGATGCCGTGGCCGGCGTCGTAGTCCACGCGGAGCAGGATGGGCTTGCCGCTGCTGGTTGAGGCTTGCAGGCGCGCGGTCATTTTTGCGGCTTGCCAGGGCGCGACTCGCGGGTCATTCACGCCGGTGGTTAACAGCACCGCAGGATAGGGCGTGTTCGCTTTGACGTGTTGGTACGCGTCCATGGCGAAGAGCGCCTTGAATCCGTCCGCTTCTGTGACCGTGCCAAATTCCGGAATATTTGCGGGGCCGCTGGCCATGGTTTCCGAGCGCAGGGAGTCCGAATCGCCGACGCGAATGAGCGCGGCGCCGAACATTTCAGGGCGTTGCGTGATTGCGCCGCCGATGGTGATGCCTCCGGCGCTGGTGCCTTCGCCAGACAGGTGAACCGCGGAAGTGAATTTGTGCTCGATGAGATATTCTCCGCCGGCAATGAAATCGTCAATCGTGTGCCGCTTGGTTAGTTTTTGTCCGGCCTTATGCCAGTCTTCGCCGTACTCGCCGCCGCCGCGCACGTGCGCCACGGCATAGACGCCGCCACGCTCTAGAAATGCCAGCATAATTGGATTGAAAGATGGATCGTAGGTGATGCCGTAGGCGCCGTAGCCGGTGAGCCATGTGGGATGCGAGCTGTCCATGGTGAGGCCGCGCTGATGGACGATGGAAAGCGGAACCATGGTGCCGTCGGCGCTCTTGGCTTTTACTTCTTCGGATTCGATGTGGGAGTAATCCACCGGAGATGGCGGCACGAGCGCGGTATCGGTGAGCTTGTCGGTTTTCGCGTCCAGCGAATACCACAGCGGTGATTGGGTCCAGGAAACGAGTTCGAGCCACGCGCCGGATTCATTGGAGTTTGTGACCAGCGATTGAATTGCGCCGTCGAACGGCAGCTTGATCGACTGAATGCTGCCGCCGCTGTATGGCAGACGGCGCAGGCGGCCGATGCCACCATCGAGATCCTGTACGTAGAGCGCGTCGGCGGCGGCGGTGATGCCGGTGATAACCACTTCGCTTGCGGGCACCGCGACGGCGGCATGAGGCAGATCGGGAGCGCCGAGACTGGTGCGCAATACTTGGAAGCGTGATGCGTCCTTGTGGGACAGCAAATAAACTTCGCTGCCATGCACATCCAAGCCGGTGACCGCGTCGGATTGGTCCGCGATTTTCTGCCAAGTCGTCTTCGCGCCGGGATTGGCATCGAAGGGCACGGCATAAATATCAAATTCGCGTTGCACGCCATGGATTACCAGTCCAATCATGAATCCTGGGGCACCCGGCGAAAACAGCAGGTTCGAAAAATCATTTTCGTCCACGTTCACCTTGGGATTTGCGCCGAAGCCGAATACCAGAGGCTCGGTCTCCGGATCGCCGCCCAGCGTGTGACGGTACACTTTCAGTTTCTGATATTTTGCGGTGGGAGGCGCGTCGGCAGAGAGTGTTTGCGCGCGCGTGTAGAAGAAAGATTTACCGTCGGGCAGCCAGCTGGGTGAAGCGAATTCGGCGCGATCAATGCTGTCGGGCAGGACTTTCCCGCTGGCGCTCAGCAAGACGTGCAGCACGCTTTCTTCCGAGCCGCCGATGGAAATTCCGTAGGCCACGTACACGCCGTCGAGAGAAGGCTGGAAATAATCGATCGAGTAGTGCTTGCCGTCGGCGGTGGTCATCTTTTCGGGATCGACCAGCAGGCGTTCGGGCGAACCGAGAGTGTCGCGAACGAAAAGTTTGCGATTGTCCGAGCCGGGCTCGGTTTTGTAATAAAAATAGTGACCGCCCCAAACTTGCAGCGCGGAGACGACGTTGCCAGCGTTGTCGAGCGATTTGATGCGGGCGAGCAAATCATCGCGGCCGGGAATGCGTGCGAGCACAGCGCGGGTGTAGTCGTTCTGCGCTTTCATCCAGGCGATGACTTCGGGATCTGAAGTATTCTCCAGCCAGCGGTATGCATCGACAACGTTCGTGCCAAAGTAATTGTCTATCACGGCGCGCACGGGAGTTTTCGGCGGTTCCGATTGCGCGGAGGCCACAGCCGGGATGAGTAGCAGTAGCGGAAGCACGACGGCGATCAGTTGTCGCATGAGAGGTTCCTTGGCAGTGAGTAGATCAATGGCAGCGTAAGACCATAGCTCGTAACGGCGGGCGCGCTCAAGTTGTTTGTTGGACGCGCTGTTTCTGTCGGGGGTTGTGCTCTGGTGATCGCGAAAAACACGACAATAACTAGCGATTGATTTGGGCAGTGAAGCGTGACGACTGATGAGTGATTCAAGGCGAGCCGCGGTGCGAGCAGGCGCTGCGAGGCTTGGGTGAAGGTCTGAGTTTGCGGTGGACCGAGCATGTTGCGTCCTTTGGGGGCTTGAAGAGTGCCCCGACTCACGTTAGCACGTTTGCCGGTTGTTGAATATTCGCAGAAATACTGACGGCAGCAAGAGATCGAAAAGAAGAGACGAGATTTCACCGGGCGCCCGACTCAAAGGTAGGGGGCCGATCCTTGCTGCAAGTGCAAACGAGCCGGCGGGACGCCGGCGCTACGAAAGTCAACGGCGCCCAGCTAAAGCTGGCCGCTACAAAGTCTGATCCTGACCTTGGGACGCGGCGGCTATTCGTAGCGCAATGCGACCATGGGGTCCAGTTGCATGGCGCGGCGGGCTGGGGCGTAGCAGGCCCAGAAGCCGACCGCCGCTAGCAGCAGCGTGGCCGTGGCGTAGGTGAGCGCATCGGTGGGGCTGACGCCCACCAGGATTGTGGCCATGGAGCGCGTGAGCGCCCACGCGAGCACCATTCCGCATAGCACGCCTACGATCACGAGCGCCAATCCCTGCTGCAGCACCAGACGCAGGATGTCGGGGCGGCCGGCGCCTAAGGCCATGCGGATGCCGATCTCACGAGTTCGCTGGCTGGCGGCGAATGAGACGACTCCGTACACGCCGACAACCGCCAGCGTCAGACCGAGAAGGCCCATGCTTGCGGCGAGGATCGCACCGACCTGGAAAATGAAAAACCCATTTCCGCCCGCGAGCGACTGGCGCATCGTTTGGACATCTGAAACCGGCATGTTGGGATCGAGCGCGCGAACTTCGTTCTGCATTTGCGCGATCATGCTTTCCGGCGGCACCGACGAACGCACCTGCAAAGTGCGGTACGCGGAGAAATTCTGCGCGAGCGGGACGAAGAAATACGGTTTCTTGTCCCAACCGATGAAGATGTATTTTCCATCGGCCGCCAAACCGACGACTTCGACAAACGGTCCCGTGGCACTCTTCAGACTGAAGCGCTTCCCGATGGGGTCCTGGTTGGGCCAGAATTGCTGAGCCATGGTCTGATTTACGACGGCTACGAGCGGGGCTTTGTCGTTGTCATTTTCGCGGAATACACGTCCGCGCAGCAGCGGAACTCGCATGGTATCGAAATAAGGTTCGTCCACATGGTTATAAATCACCACGGGAGGCGGCTGGCCGGGAGTGGGCGGTTGTCCTTCGATGTAAACCGAGCCGCCGTCTTGCACGGCTCCCATGGGAACACTGAATGCGAGGCTCGCCGATTGCACACCGGGCAAGGTGCGTACCCTGGCTTCGAGGTCGTGGTAAAAGGTCTTGGTGCGGGCGTCATCGTAGCCGACTTCGCGCGGGTCCAAGGTCAGATTCAACACTTGGTTGGCGTCGAAGCCCATGTAGGCGTGCTGCGCGCGGATGAGGCTGCGCACGAATAGTCCAGCGACGATCAAAAGCACGAGCGAGCCTGCTACTTGCGCCACGACCAGCACGCTGCGCAGACGGTGGCGGCTTACTCCTGCCGTATCGCCTCTGCCGCCGCTTTGCAGCACGCTGTTCACGTCCGTTCGTCCTGCCCTCACCGCCGGCCACAAACCGACAACGGCGCCGGTGAACAGAGCGGCTGCCATCGCGTATGCAAAAACCCGCCAATCAAAACCAAAATCCACGCGGATGGGGATTCTGCCAGCCGGGAGGATCGAAACGACTGCGCTGCTGGCCCACACGCCGAGCGTCAGCCCGCCAACGCCGCCGAAAAGCGCCAGCAGAATGCTCTCGGTGAGCATCTGACGAATCAACCGCCAGCGATTCGCACCCATGGCGGCGCGGATGGCCATTTCGCGTTGGCGCATGGTGGCCCGCACCAGCAGAATATTCGCCACGTTCATGCAGGCCAGAAGCAGGACCAAGCCCGCCAGCGCCAGAAATACGCCGGCAATGAACGGTACGATATTGTTTGGAAACGGCTGCGGCCGCGCCAGCCTCTCCGGAACGATGTGGACCGATATTCCCTTGTCTGTCGCGGGATATTGTTCCGCCAGCCGCGCCATCACCACATTCATCGAGCTTTGCGCCTGCTTCAGGGTCACGCCCGGTTTCAGCCGCCCGAGCACGACCAACGAGCGGTTGCTGCGGTCGCTCCACATCGTGGCCGCATCTTGCGCGGGCAGCATGTTCAGAGGTACGTAGCCGTCCAAATTCAGGGCAAAGTTTGTGCCTTGAAATCCCTTCGGCGTCACTCCAACAATCGTGGCCTCTTGCCCGTCAATCAGCGCTTGCTTGCCCACCACTCCCGGATCCCCGCCAAACTTTTTTTGCCAGAAATCGTAACCCAGCACGATGTAGGGATCTTTGCCCCCTGCTTCTCCCTCCGCCGGCAGGAACAATCGTCCCAGCGCCGGCTGCAGGCCGAGACCGGAAAAATAATTCCCCGTCACATAGCCATAAACGAACTGATTAGCTTTGCCGCTATAACTTAGGCCGCCGAGAGTGATTTGCGAGGCAAACACATCGGAAAACGCATCTGCCTGCTTGCGGAGATCGACGAGTTCGGAATAGGAAAACGTGAAGATTCCCAAAGTGTCGCCCTGCACCTGCGCAGCCAGCACCATGATCTGATCGGGCGATTTCACCGGCAGGGGCCGAAGCAGAAGTCCATTCACGAGCCCAAAGATCGCGGTGTTGGCGCCAATCCCCAACGCCAGCGTCAGGATCACGATTATGGTCAGCATCGGCGACTTCCCGAGCATCCTGAAGGCGTAGCGGACGTCTTGCCAGAGCGTGGCCATGAAGTCTTCCTCCTGCTGCGTTCGAGATAGGTATGCACGTATCTGTCCCTCGAGAGTTGTTTGCTATCTCTGTGCTGGTAAATTACTTACAATAGGCCTTGAGAGCCTTTCGGTAGGCGTGATGGGCGATTCCGAAACGTGGCGTCGCGAAAACGGACAGTTGCAAGGCAGCGTGCGCCGTGATTGCTTGAACGTGAAAGCGGGAGGCTGGGAAACAATTGCCCGAGTGCTCGAAGCGACCGCGTGTGCGGCCTTGCCGAGTTCTTGGGGCACGGTAAGATCAGCTAAAGGAGAGTGCCGACCGCCGCTATGACTCGAGATGAGATTCAGTTGCTCTACGAATACGACCGCTGGGCGAACAACAGGGTTCTGCAAGCGGCCTCGACGCTTGGCGCCGAAGAGTTCACGCGTGACCTTGCAGGCAGCTTCGGTTCGGTGCGAGACACGCTCTTACACATCGTCGGCAGCGAGTGGGGTTGGCTGACGTGTTGGAAGGATCCGTCCCCCAGCTCCGCGTTCGTCACAGAATTGGTGTGGACGCAACGCGAGGCACTGTTTAATGCCAATGCGTTTCCTGACCTCGCTGCAGTGCAGTTAAAGTGGGCGGAAATCGAGAGAGAACAAGTGGAGTTTGTGAATGGCGTGACGGACGAATCCTTGGCAAGGGTGCTTCCTGTGCGCACAACACAAATCAGCCTGGCGCATCTGATGCAGCATTTGGCGAACCATTCGACCTACCATCGGGGTCAAGTCTCGCTCATGATGCGGCAGCTTGGGGCTGAGCCGCTTGCCACGGACTTCGCCATGTTTTTGATGGAGGGCCGCGGCGCGAGAGTCGCTGCGCCGTAGTTTACTCAAGGAAGATTTGATCGAGCCGAGAACTGGCTGGCTATTTCCGACCATGCGAATGGCTGCGCTGGATATTTCGATTCGGGGCGCCGCACCGGGTTGGCAGCCGATTTGACCGCGCCTTGTTTCCTCCGCTAGCATGACTGCGTCCGCACGCACGCCATGGAAGCGATCAAACACGTTATCGTCGGGACTGCCGGGCACATTGACCACGGCAAATCCTCGCTTGTGGAGGCGTTGACCGGCACGAATCCCGACCGGCTCGAAGAAGAAAAGCGGCGCGGTATCACTTTGGATTTGGGATTTGCGTTCCTGGAGCTGGACGGCGTGCGGCTGGGACTGGTGGATGTGCCGGGGCACGAGCGGTTTGTGCGCAACATGCTGGCGGGGGCGGGCGGGATTGACCTGGTGCTGCTGGTGATCGCGGCGGACGAGGGGAGCAAGCCGCAGACACGCGAGCATTTCGAAATCTGCCGGTTGCTGGGAATTCCGCGCGGAATTATCGCCATTACCAAATCCGATCTCGCTGATTCTGATTCGCTGGGACTGGTGCGGCTGGAGATCGAAGAGTTTGTGCGGGGATCGTTCCTGGACGGTGCGCCGATTGTGGCGGTGAGCGCGCGCAGTGGCGCGGGGCTGGATGAATTGAAGAACGTGCTGCGACGCGCGGCACAAGCAGTGGCGGCGAAAGATGCCACGCAGAATTTTCGTTTGCCGATTGACCGCTCATTTGCGATGAAGGGATTCGGGACGGTGGTCACCGGGACGCTGATTTCCGGCGCGGTAAAGGTGGAAGACGAAGTGGAGCTGTATCCTGCGCGGAAACGGCTGCGTGTTCGCGGGCTGCATTCCGGAGGAAAACAGATCGAGCGCGCCGTCGCGGGGCAGCGCACGGCTGTGAACCTGGCGGGAATCGAGCACGAGGAAATCACGCGTGGGATGGTTTTGGCGCCGGCGGGGCTTTTCGAAGCGACGCAGCGCGTGGATGCGCGCGTGACGTTGCTGGATTCCGCGCCGCCGCTAAAGAATCGCGCGCGGGTGCATTTCCATCAGGGCACGGCGGAAGCGATCGCGGAAGTGATTTTGCTCAATGACGGCGGCGGTGAAGTTGCGGCGGGCGGGTCGGTGTTTGCACAATTGCGGCTCGACCAGCCTTTGCTGCTGCTTCCAGGCGATCGCTTCGTCCTGCGACGGTTTTCGCCGGTGGTGACGATTGGCGGCGGCACGGTGTTGGACGCTCGGGCCCCGCGGCACAAACGCCTAGACGCGACGGTCGCACCGTTCCTGGTCGTGATGGAAAACGGCAAACGGGAGGAAATTCTGGGCGCGCTGGTGGAAGCGGTGCCGCGCGGGCTGACGCTTGCCGAGATCTTGGCTCGGACGGGATGGATCGACTCGGAGACGCGCGCGGCGTCGGAAAAATTGGCAGCCGCGAAACGCGTGAGGATATTGGGAAGCGCGCCGATTGTCGTGGCTCCGGCACAGGCCGTCACAGATTGCGCCGTGGCGATTCGCAAGGCCGTAGAGACTTTTCATGGCGCGAATCCCCTATCGCCGGGGATTCCGAAACCGGAATTGCGCGCGCGGGCGGGGCGAGCGCGAGCGGAAATTTTCGAAGCGGCGCTGGGTGATTTGGTGGCGGCGCGAGCGGTGGTGACGGCTGGAGATCTGGTGAGCCAGGCCGGACGCGAGATCACTCTTTCGACGGAGGAGACGCGCGCCAAGGAATTGATCGAGCGCGAATTCGAAAGCGCGGGGCTCACCGTGCCGGGGCTTGCCGGCGTGCTAGCCAAGTTGCCGGTGGATGCGGCGCGCGCGCAGAAAATTCTGCAGATTCTGCTGCGCGAAAAAGTGCTGGTGAAGATTTCCAGCGATTTGGTGTTTCACCGGAGCACGCTGCAACGCCTGCGCGAAATGCTGGCGAAATATCGCAAGGAACGCGGCGCGCGGCTGCCAATCACTGCATTTAAGGAACTTACGGGCATCACACGCAAATACGCCATCCCGCTGCTGGAGCACCTGGACCGCGAGCAGGTAACGCGGCGGGCGGGGGACGAGCGTGTTATACTTTGAAGGATTGGGGTCCGAAGGGCGAATCGGAAGCAGCCGCGGCGTCGTGAGCTGCGATTTGGTGTCCAGAAAAGTCTGGAAGGCAGGTGAGTTATGGAAGCATTGAGTCCGTTTCATTTGATAATTATTCTCGCGGTGATCGTGCTGCTGTTCGGCGGAAAGAAAATTCCCGAAGTGATGCGCGGACTGGGCGAGGGCATCCGCAACTTTAAGGATGGCATGAACGCGCCGCATCCGAGTTCGCCGAGCGCGAACCCACCGGCAAATCCCCCGGCCGCGGCGCCTACTGTGCCGCCGACGCCGGCAGCGACGGAAGAGAAGAAGTAGCGGCTTAGTTTGTACCGCGCGAAATTTGGATCTTGAGGTGTTGTGACGGCGGTCCCGCTTTGCGGGACCGCCGTTTTCTTTTTTTGCGCCGGGCCGCGACGGCTACGATCGGCCGTCTTCTTTCCAGCCGAGCGATTGCAGGGTGGTCCAGAGGCGGGAGAGCGGCAAGCCGAGCACGTTGAAATAGCAGCCTTCGATGCGCGTGGCAAATCTTCCGGCAATGCCTTGAATTCCGTACGCTCCGGCCTTATCGAACGGCTCGCCGGTCTGAATGTAGCTTTCGATTTCCTCTTTTGACATTTTCAGGAATTCGACGCGCGTTTTTTCGACGTGCAGGGCTTCTTTGGCGGCGGGAACGTTTATTACGCAGAGTGCGGTGAGGACTTCGTGGGTTTTGCCGTTGAACAGGCTCAGCATGCGGCGAGCGTCTGCGGCATCTTCGGGTTTGGCGAGAATCTGGCCCTCGGCCACGACGGTCGTGTCCGCGGCGATCACGATGGCGCGCTCAGCTGCTGCGCGCGCTGGTTCGGAGATGGCGCGCGCTTTGGCTTGCGCGACGCGGCGGACGTAATTTTCGGCAGATTCGTGCGGCAGGCGCGTTTCGTCGACATCGGCTGGGCGGACTTCAAACACGAACCCGGCATTGCGCAGGACCTCCGCGCGGCGCGGCGAAGAGGATGCGAGGATCAGCTTCATGAGAAAAACGTAACACAGAACACCTGTACTTCTGTACAGGTTGCAACTGTGCGACAGGGACGTGGCGGATTGTACGCAGGCCAACGTGTCCGGCGTGGCGGAGGGTAGCGAGATAGTCTAGGCTGGTAAGGCCGATGATGTGCCGCAGGATTGTGTCGTAACGAGCCGGCGTCGCGGTTCTATATTTAGGCAGCAGTCCACCTGCACGTAAGTGAGAGAAGCGAAAATGGGTTTCCTGTTCTATGCGAGTTTCGTGAGATTTGTGCTGGAAGGCGGCTACGGCCACGTGCTGGCGGAGCGCGCGCGGGTGTGGATGAAGGCCGCCGGCTTGGTGCTACCGGAGCAGTAGGAACACTTTCGGATCGCCTACGAACACAGGCAGGTTGTAAGAAACCGAGGACCAAATCGATGCCGATGACCAGAGAAGCGCGCGGGGGACGGGGCGTGGATGTGCGTACGCCGGAAATGCTCGGCACGCTGGCGACGCACGCGCCGCGGATCGAAGAATTTCAGTTTGTGAAGTTCCGCGTGGAGGGCGAAGTGGCCCATATGCGGCTGGATCGCCCCGATCAGAATCTGCTGAATGAGCGGATGCTGATGGAAATCGCGGCGGGCATCAATTCCGTCAGCGAAAAGCGGCAAGTGAAACTGGTGTTGCTGGACTCGGCGGGCAAGGCTTTTTCCGGCGGAATTGAGCTGGGCGAATATACGCAGCGGCGCGTGTTCCAGTTGCTGGACGCTTTTCACAGCGCGTTTGCGGCAATGATGGATACATCGAAACCCGTGGTCGTGGTCGTGAACGGCCCCGCCTACGGTGGTGGCGCGGAACTGGCGGCGCTGGGCGACCTGGTGATCGCGACGCCCAATGCGCGGTTTGCGCAGCCCGAAATTAAATTGGGAGCGTTTCCGCCGCTCGCCGCAGCCGTGCTGCCGTATATTCTGGGGCCGAAGATGGCGATGGAGCTGGTGCTGACCGGCGAAGCGATGACCGCGGAACGCGCGCGCGAAGTGGGGCTGGTGAATTTTCTGGTGCCGGAAGACAAATTGGTGGACAAGGTGGACGAGATTATCGGGCGCGTGACGGCGCAGTCTGGTCCGGTGCTGACCATGGCGAAGAAAGCGATTCTGGGTAGCCTGGGATTGCCGCTGCGCGACGGCGTGCGCAATTCGATGAAAGTTTTCTTGAATGAGCTGGCTGATTTGGAAGATTCGCAGGAAGGTTTGCGCGCGCTGGTGGAAAAACGCGCGCCGAAGTGGAAGAACCGGTAGCGGTGGTCCAGCCGCGTTCCGGGTGGTTGTCGAGCCTGCGCTGAATCATGGAGGCAACCGAAGCATCGCGCTACTCGGCAGCATGGCGAGACCGCAAACGGCGGATGGTGGTATTTAAAACCGTCCAGTTTCTTTTCTTCCCGATGGTCCTCGGCGCCGAATTTATCTCTTCGAAGAATCCGTATGCTCGTCTCGGGTCCATTCAGCCGGTATTTCCCGCTTTCTTGAGTTGGTTCCTTGAATACATTCTTGCTGGGATCTGGCTGAACCGATTCCGGTGTCCGCGGCGCGGTCAGCTTTATTTCTGGAGATTGGAAGGGAAGGGGTCACTAGAGAGGCAGAAGAAGTGGCGGAACTGCCATCATTGCGGGCTCCAGCAAGACGCAGTGCCGAGTTAGTGCGAGCTGCGATGTTGGCACGATTCCGGCCGCGACATCATCCATTTTGCCATCTCATTGACAGTAAAAGCGCGGACGCATACACTCGCCGAGGACAACTTAGCTGGCTCGGGGTAGCCTTGCGGGCGCGATCGTTGCGCTTGCAGGTAAAAATTGAAGTCGGGATGAATTTCAATTTTTAGGGAAGGCCGTGAAAATCGGCCACGGTCCCGCCACTGTAATCGGCTGTCGCTGGGATGCGCGCTTTTTTGCGGCGAGCTCGGCGAATCGGTCGAAAGTCAGGGAACCTACCCGAGCTCGTCGAAGCTGACACTCTCCGCGCGAGAGAGTGTGGCGAGATGCCTCGCTCTATTCGCGAGGCTTTTTTATTGCGCGGGGGGAGTATTTTGGCGGCACGGGGAAGGAGACAACGGTTTTTTACGATCGCGCTGACGATCGCTTGTGCGGCGTTCGCATACGGCGTGCGCAATGCCGGCGCCGCCGACGTGCGCCCGCAACAACGTGCGACGACACCCGCAGATCCAGCGGCGCAAACGGCGGCAAATAAACGCACCGTGAAATTGGTGACCGACGAAACGGGCCGGCGCATGGCAATTCCTCTGAATGTGCAGCGGGTGGTGAGTCTGGCGCCGAACCTGACAGAAACAATTTACGCGCTGGGGCTGGACGCGAAACTTGTTGGCGACACGACGTTTTGCGATATTCCGCCCGCGGCGAAGGATAAACCGCACGTCGGCTCTACACAGGATCCGAGCCTGGAAGCGATCGTGGCGCTGCATCCGGACCTGGTGCTGGCGACCACGTCCATCAACCGGGCTCAGACCGCGGACGCGCTGCTGAAGATCGGCGTGCCGGTGTATACCAGCGATCCGCACACGGTGACGGGAATCCTGAATTCGATCTCGACCATGGCGGATTTGATGGACGCGCGCGAGCAAGGCGCGAACTTAGTAGCGGAATCGCAGAAACGCCTCGATACGCTGCACGCGGCGTTGCAGGACCGTCCCTTGGCGCACGTGCTTTTTGTGGTGTGGGAAGATCCGTTGATCTCGATCGGACAAAATACATTCATCGCGGATGCGTTGCGCTGGGCTGGAGCGGAATCGATTATTGTGGCCAGTCAAAATTGGCCGCAGGTGAGCATGGAAGAAGTGGTGCGATTACAGCCGGATTACATCGTGCTGACGCCGGACCATCTGGAAGCAGAAACGCACGAGCATGGGGACAATCTGCGCCAGCGGCCGACGTGGAGCGACTTGCGCGCGGTGAAACTGGGGCACGTGGTGATGGGCAGCGACGAATTCACGCGGCCTGCACCCGGACTGGTGGATGCGATCGAAGCGCTTGCGCACGCATTGCACCCGGAAGTTTTCCCGCCGCAAGTGGAAAATGGAAAAGTGAAAATGGAAGACGGCGCGCACTTTTATGCCGCCACAGCGGCGGGAGAATCTTGGCGGGGGTGCGGCACATGCGCCCGCTGACGCCGAAACGGATTCTTGCGATCTGCGGGCTGCTGGCGACGATTCTGTTTGTTGCCGTAGTGGTTTCGCTGCGCGTGGGAGCGTATCCCATCAGCATGCGGGATATCGTGATTACCTTGTTTAACGGCGCGATTGGACGCGGGGACACTTCGGAATTCAACCAGGTGATTTTTGGATTGCGTTTGCCGCGCATTGCTTTGGGAATTCTGGTGGGCGCATCGCTTTCCACTTCCGGGGCTGGATTTCAGGCGCTGCTGCGCAATCCGCTGGCCGATCCCTACGTGCTGGGAGTTTCGAGTGGCGCGGCGCTGGGTGCGATGCTCAGCTTGATTATTGCGCCGCACACCGTGGGCGCGATTCAGCTGGCGGCTTTCATCGGTGCGGCGGCGACGATTGCGGCGGTTTATTTTCTAGGACGGCGCGGCGGGCAGCTGGACAGCGCCACGCTGCTGCTCGCGGGAATTGTGGCGGCTTCGTTTCTTTCGGCGATCATTATTTTTCTGCTGACTTTGGTGAATGGTCCGGGCTTGCGCAGCATGACGTTCTGGCTGATGGGCGATCTGACGGCGCCGCCGCCGACACAGAATGTGCTGGGGTGGTTTGGTTTTCTGTATTTTGTTTTTGCAGTGGCGGCGGGGGCGATGTACACGACGTCTTCCGATCTGAATCTGATTCTTACCGGCGAACAGGAAGCGGGGCACCTGGGCGTGAATGTGACGCGCGTCAAGCTGGTGGTGTACGTGGCGGCTTCGGTGCTGACGGGCCTGGCGGTTTCGGTGAGCGGGGCGATTGGATACGTGGGCCTGCTGGTGCCACACGTGATGCGCATGCTTTTCGGCACGGATTACCGGCTGCTGATTCCGACGTCGGCGATTGGCGGGGCGATTGTGATCGTGCTGGCGGATACGCTGGGGCGCACGATCGTCGCACCAACGGAATTGCCGGTGGGCGCGATGACGGCGCTGGCAGGCGCGCCGGTATTTATTTACCTGATGCGCCGGAGAATTCGATGAACGCCGGCGCGGAAAACGGAGCGACGGTGGCGCGGCAGCCGGCGCCGTTCGCGCCTCCGAAGAGCGTGCGTCTGAAAGTGGAGCAGGCCAGCTACGCTTATTCCGCGACGGACCGTTCGGCGCCGAAATTCACGCTGGGGCCGGTGAGCTTCGAAGCGCAGCAGCGCGAATTGGTGGCGATTCTGGGGCCCAATGCCAGCGGAAAATCCACGCTGCTGAAATTGCTCGCGGGAATGATCAAGCCGTTGTCGGGGCGCGTGGAAGTGGATGGCACGGAAGTGAGCGAGTTGGAATTGCGCACGCGGGCGCAACAGATCGCGCTGGTGTCGCAGGAAAGCGAACTGCTCTTTCCATTGCGCGTGTGGGAGTACGTGCTGCAGGGGCGCTATCCCTACGGCAAGAGATTGCGCTTTGAATCGGATGAAGACTGCCTGATGGCCGGAAACGCGCTGGCGCAGGTGGGTGCGGACGCGTTGCGGGATCGCTGGATGGAGCAGCTTTCCGGGGGCGAGAAGCAGCGTGTGATTCTGGCGCGGGCGCTGGCCCAGCAGCCTTCCCTGCTGCTGCTGGATGAGCCTACACAGCATTTGGATATCGGTGGCAAAGTGGAATTGCTGCGGCGGCTGCGCCGGCTGGCTGATGAAAATCGCTACACCGTGGTGGTGGTGACGCACGAATTGAATTTGGCCGCAGAATTTTCCGATCGCATCGCGTTGTTGCACAAGGGCAAGTGCTTGCGCATTGGAGAACCTGCGGAAGTGTATCAGCAGGATGTGTTAGAAGAAGTGTTCGAAGCGCCGCTGGAAGTGGAGATGCGCTCGAGCGGGCGTCCGCGTGTGATTTTGCGGGGGAGCCACTAGTTTTTTAGCTGTAAGCGGCGCGTGTGGAATTTTCACGGCGCCGTCCACAATCACCAGAGACTCCGCGCACGGGAAGACGGTGAAAAACCGTCGCCGCCGCGCGACTGTAAGGCGGAATTTTTAAGCGCGCACCACTGTCGGAAGCGAAGGATCGCGGAAGGCCGGCGATTCCGAGCGGAAGATGGGAAGGCCGCGCTGATGCCGGGATTTCATCTTCATGATGCATTGCGATGAAATCGGGGCAAGCCGCCAAGCCAGGAGACCGGCGGAGTCTCAATCCGGATGCGCGAGCGCCTGAGGCGGCGCGCGCGTTATTGGGACAACCTTCAACTCCCGCGCGAGAGGGAGAGGAGGAAAAATGAGACTACGCTCCAGCGTATTGTATTTCACTTCCTTATTTTTAGTTTTGGCCTGCAGCGCCCACGCACAAACTCCCCATACTTCCGCAGGCGGTTCCGCGATCGCGCCCGGCGCAGCGCACGATCCGCAGGACGCTGCGATTTCCGGCACAGTTTTCGATTCTGCCGGGCAAGCCGTGCCCGGAGCTCACGTCACCCTGCTCTACGCGATGGCCCAACTGGAAACACGCGACACGAATGCGCAAGGCCAATACAACTTCGCGCGTTTGCGCGCGGGAAAATACCAAGTGCTGGCCACGGTTTCGGGATTCGACCAATTGCCGGTGGATGTTGAGTTGGCGAGCAGTGAAAAGCATATCCGCGATCTCCATCTGACGTTGAGCGCCTTGCGCGACAAGGTCGTAGTCTCGGCCGCACTCGGCGGCGCGCTTACTTCGCAGATCGGTTCCTCCGTCAGTGTGGTCTCCGCGGATGAGATTGACGCTCGCGGCGCGCAGGTTGCTACGGACGTGCTGCGCGGCCTGCCCGGTGTCGAAATCAACCAGTCCGGAGGCCGCGGAACGATTTCCAGCGCTTTCATTCGCGGCGGAGATTCGGACTACAACCTGGTGATGATTGACGGAATTGAACTGAACGATTTCGGCGGCGGGTTCGATCTCTCGCCGCTGCCGGCGGAAGGCGTGGAGCAAGTCGAGGTGATAAGTGGTCCGGAGAGCGCGCTTTACGGATCAAATGCCGTAGCTGGGGTGATTAACCTGGAGACGATTCACGGAGATGGTCCGCCGCATTTTACGTTTTTGGGCGAAGGCGGCAGCCTGTACACCTGGCGACTGGCTACTACGGGAGCGGGACTGAACCAGGGCTTCAGTTGGGCCTACAGCCTTTCGCGGCTGCAAACCGACGGCCAAAAACCGAATGATGCTTACCGCGGTCAGACTGCGACTGTGAGCCTGGGATACTCGCGCTCGCCGCGCCGCAAATTCGATGTAAATTTTTTCGGTTACGCTGGCCTGCTCGGACTCCCGGGGCCCTGGGGTTCGAACCCCGACGGTCTATTTCCGGGCCTGGATCCGTCCACCCACCAGAACCAGAATCTTTTCGGCTACCAGGCGCAGGAAACCGAGCAGTTTTCGTCTCGGTTTCAACAGGTAACCACAGTAAGCGTGTCGACGGACCGGATTACGTTCATCTCGCCATTAGAAGGCAATTCGTTCACCAACAATCTGCGCGTGGTGGCCAATACCAGGAGCGAGATCGCGGTCTCTTCCAAGGACACGCTGGTAGCGGGATTTGAATACGACCGAGATCAGTACAAGAATCTATTTGTTGAAGGGACCAACGACTTGCCATTTGTGCTGGGGCGCAATAGCTATGCGTTCTTCGCGGAAAACCGCTGGACTCCAACCGATCGCTGGTTCATCAACGTGGGACTGCGCGTGGACGATCTTCAAACTGACTCCGTTCCGGTGAACAACGACACAGGCCAGCCCGGGATTCCCGCCAATACCCTCGTCAAGGTCACTCCTCGGATTTCGGCCGCATATTTCGTCCGGGAGGACGATGCCGACGGATTTTTTGGCGCAACGCGCCTGCACGCCAGTTTTGGAACCGGCTTCCGCGCACCGAATGGATTCGAACTGGCGTTTACGAATAATCCGGCGTTGAAGCCCGAGGAAAGCATCAGCTACGATGCGGGCGTCGAGCAACGGATGGCGCAGGGCCGCGCGATTCTGGACGTCACGTACTTCTACAACAAATTCACCGATCAAATCGTTTCCACCGGTAACCTGCCCACCAATTTCGATTCGGAGAACATCGGAAAGTCGCGAGCCTGGGGCCTGGAGACATCCATTCGCATCCATCCGATTCGGTCGTTGGAGTTTTCAGGTTCGTACACCTGGTTGAATAGCGCGATTTTGGCGCTGGACGGCTTCCCGGAACCCATCGATCCCTTCTCCGTCGGAGAGCCCTTGCTTCGCCGCCCGCGCAACGCCGCTGGATTCAACGCCACGTGGACGAAGAAGCGGCTGATGCTAAACATGAACGGGACGATTCGCGGCGCGGTTCTCGATGTCGAACCAAACGATGGAACATTTGCTTGCGAGTTGATAAACCCCATAACTCTCAAGCCTTTTCAGTGCCTGTTTCGGAATCACGGATATGAACTGATGAACGCGGGCTTCGCCTACCAATTGCCCAAGGGCATCGAAATCTACGGGCGGCTCAATAACTTCCTGAACCAGAGATACGAGGAGGCTTTTGGCTTTCCGTCTTTGCGGCTGAATTTCATGGCGGGGGTTAAATTTCAAATTCCCACTGGGGGCGGCCGCGGCGATAATTGAGATGGCGAGTATCTCCTGATGAGGGGCAATTGAAGGTTTCGGAAACGGATTTTCTGAGGCAGCATGGCGGGAGCTGGGCCGCGCGGCGAGCGCGGGAATTTTCTGTTGTGAATATTCATGCCAGGGAAATTCCCGCGCCGCCTGAGCGGATTTTTCCGGAGTTGGGCGCGCGCGAACTCCTTATGCCCTCGTGGCGGTGGAAGCTCTTGTTCGCTGTCCGTATTTTAATCGGGAAGATCTTTCGCTGGGATCGGGGCCTGGCATCACATGCTCCGGAACCTCTGGAAGCCGGAAAACATTATGGCTTTTTTGCGATCGAGTGGGTGGACCCGCCGCACGAAGCAGGAATGGGCGTAACGAATCAGTTGACGTCGGGGCTGCTGTGCTGGCTGCTGGAACAGACTCCTCGCGGAACCAAAGTATTTAACGTCACTTTGGCTAATTTTGTGGGTTGGCAGGGGCGGAATTATTGGCGCGTCATACGGCCATTTCATGACACGCTTACTGAGGACTCGTTGAAGGAATTGGCGCGGCGGGTCGCGTCCCGCTCGGCCGTTCGGCCGGCCTGAAAGCAGGTTTTTCCCCAGAAGGACCCCAACGATTGTGACGGATGCTATAATTCTGGGTTCGCGGCGGCCTGGCGCTGCGCTACGCGCCTTACCACATGACCCGAGACACTCAGGAAGCAAATCGCGTGACACCCGAGATTATGGCTAAGTATGAAGCTGTGATCGGCCTGGAAGTGCACGTGCAACTGAAGACGCGCACGAAGGCGTTCTGCGGCTGCTCGACGCGCTTTGGCGACGCGCCGAATTCCAATACTTGTCCGGTGTGTTTGGGATTGCCGGGAGCGTTGCCGGTGCTGAATCGCCGGGCGCGCGAGCTGGCAATTCGTGCGGCGCTAGCGCTGGAGTGCAAGATTCAGGAGCGGTCCGTCTTCGCGCGCAAGAATTATTTCTATCCCGACTTGCCGAAGGGCTACCAGATTTCGCAGTATGAGTTGCCGCTGGCTCTGGCTGGCTCGCTGAAAATTGAAGCGGAGGGCGCGGCCAAGCGCATTGGAATTACGCGCGTGCACATGGAGGAAGACGCGGCGAAAAATCTGCACGAAGGCTTCGCGGATTCCGACCGCTGGAGCTACATTGATTACAACCGCTGCGGCACCCCGCTGATAGAAATTGTTTCCGAGCCTGATATACGGACGCCTGCTGAAGCGTATTCATATTTGACGACGTTGAAGCAGGTGCTGGAGTACACGGAAGTGAGCGATTGCAACATGGAAGAAGGGTCACTACGCTGCGACGCGAATGTAAGCGTGCGTTTGCGCGGGGCGCCGAAATTCGGAACGAAGGTGGAGGCGAAGAACCTGAATTCGTTCCGCTATCTGGCGCATGCACTGGAATATGAAATCGAACGGCAAATCGGCGTGATGGAGGCCGGCGGCACGGTGACGCAAGAGACGCGGTTGTGGAATGTGGCGGGCGGACGCACCGAGGCGATGCGCTCGAAGGAATTCGCGCATGACTATCGTTATTTTCCTGACCCGGATTTGCTGCCGCTGACGGCTTCGGCGGCGCTGGTGGAGCAGGTGCGGGCTGCGATGCCGGAATTGCCGGACGCCAAGCGGGCGCGATTCGTGAGCGAATATGGAATTGCGGAGTACGATGCGGGCGTGCTGACGGCTACGCGCGCGCTGGCCGGTTATTTCGAAGCTGTGGCGCGCGCCGGTGCTCCGGCGCGTGCGGCGGCGACCTGGATTTCGGTGGAATTGCTGCGGCGATTGAAAGATGCGGGCAAGGAGATCGAGGATTGTCCGCTGGCGCCTGCGGCGCTCGCGGAATTGCTCGCTATCGTGGAGCGCGGCGAAATTACGGCGGCCAGCGGCAAAAGAGTGTTCGCCACCATGTTCGATACCGGGAAGAAGGCCAGGGAAATCATCGCGTCCGAAGGTATGGCGCAGATTTCCGATCCTGGCGCGATTGAAACGATTGCGCGTGCGGTAATTGCTAAGAACCCTGAAAACCTGGCGAAGTACCGCGGGGGAAGCGAAGGCGTGTTCAAGTATTTCGTGGGCCAGGTTATTAAAGAATCGCGCGGGCAGGCCAACCCGCAGATCGTAAACGAAATTCTGAAGCGCGTGCTGGCAGAGGCATAAGCACCGCGGCGCACTGGCGTGGCGAAGCGGCGTGGCGAAGTAGCGCAAGAACGGGCGAAGGAGAAACACTGTGCTGAAGGAAGGCGATCAGGCACCGCATTTTGAAGTGCTCGCGGACGACGGGCGAAAAGTGACACTCGCCGACTATCGCGGCAAGCATCTCATTTTGTATTTTTATCCGAAAGCGAATACGCCGGGATGCATTCACGAAGCGAACGGCTTCCGCAACATGATCGCGGATTTCCAGGCGCAAAACGCGGAGATCGCCGGGGTGAGCGCCGACGATGTGGAGGCGCAATTGAAATTCAGCAAGAAGCTCAACCTGAATTTCCCGCTGCTGGCGGACACGGAATTTGCAATGATCGAAGCGTACGGCGCGCGGCGCATGAAAAGCTTTTTGGGCAAGACGTTCATGGGAATCGTGCGGACAACGTTCTGGATCGGGCCGGACGGCAAGATCGTGAAGATCTGGAACAGTGTAGTCCCCAGAGGGCACGCAACTGAAGTGCTGACGGCGCTGCGCGGCGACGAGCCGACGGGCGAGCGCGATGATGCTGCATCGACCGCTGCGCCATCGAGTAAATCGTAAACGAAATTCGGCAGCGCGTGCTGGTGTAACCTCAGCTCGCTTTATGCGCGGAGAATCCAGATGCTCAAAGTAGGCGACAAGGCTCCGGACTTTCAGGTGACCGACGACAGCGGCGCGGCCGTTTCGCTGCGGGATTATCGCGACAAGAACCTGATCCTCTATTTTTATCCAAAAGCGAATACTCCAGGTTGAATCAACGAAGCGTCCGAGTTTCGCGACGCGCTCAAGCAATTCGATGAACTGAATACTTCGATCGTCGGCTGCAGCGGCGATTCCGTGGATGCGCAGAAAAAGTTCAAGGTGAAGCACAAGCTGACTTTTCCGCTTCTGGCCGACACGGAATTCGACGTGATCGAGCCGTATGGCGCGCGGCGAATGAAGAGCTTCTTGGGGAAATCGTTTCTGGGGATCGTGCGGATGACGTACTGGATCGGTCCAGACGGCAAAATCCGCGCCGTCTGGGATAAAGTCACGCCGAAGGGCCACGCTGCCGAAGTGCTCGCAGCCATGAATGGCCTATCGTGAAGCATTTATCCTGCGTTCGTGGTTGCGCGTTAGACGGACACCTTGAAGTTCGCGCCGTCCGGCTCGATCAGCGCGTTGTCAATCAGGCGCGTGTCTCCCACTTTGGCGGCTAGCAGGACGTAACACGTGCCGCGCAGGCTGGCGATTGGCTCGAGCGTTTCGTTGTCTACAATCTCGGCGTAGTCTAGCGCGACGCGCGGTTCCGTCGTGAGGATGCGGCGCAGAGCGGCCAGCAAGCGGGCGGTGTCCCGCTCACCTCTGGCGATTTCATCGCGCACTACTGCGAGGGAGCGCGAAAGCGCTGCGGAGGCGCGACGGTCTTCGCCTTTCAGATATACATTGCGCGAAGAAAGCGCGAGGCCATCTGCTGCGCGCACGATGGGGCAGACTACCACGCGGTTGTCGAGATTCAGGTCGGCGGACATCTGGCGAATCAGGCGCGCCTGCTGCGCGTCTTTGCGGCCGAAGTAGGCGAAGCGCGGCTGCACGATTCCGAAAAGCTTCAGCACAACCGTGGTGACGCCGCGGAAATGGCCGGGGCGCGAGCGGCCTTCTAACCGGTCGCTTAATCCTTCCACGACGACCGCTGTGTGAAAACCCGGTGGATACATTTCTTGCGGCGACGGTGCAAAAAGATAATCCACGCCGAGAGCTTCGAGCGCGGCGCGGTCTGCTTCCAGCGTGCGCGGATATTGATTCAGATCTTCGGACGGGCCGAATTGCTTGGGATTGACGAAGAGGGATACGACCACCGGCGCGCATTCCCGTTGCGCGGCGCGAATCAACGAAAAATGGCCCTCGTGCAACGCGCCCATCGTCGGGACGAGGCCGACGATGCGATCTTGCGCGCGGGCTTCGTGCGTGATTTGCTTCATCCATTCGATGGTGTGGATGGTTTCCATGGGAGTGAGCGGACGCGCCCGCTTAAGTGGAATGCAGACGGGATTTTCGCCGGCGGCGACAGTTTGCGCGCTTCATGCTGTGGCGCTCGCCTGCGCGGCTCGCTCGCGATAGAAGGTAATCAAATCCGTGCCAGTGGCTTTCGCGCCCAATTGCCGCAGCAGAGTGGTGATCTGGCCGCGATGGTAGGTGCCGTGATTCGCGAGGTGCTGCAGCATTTGCCAGAGCGGCGCCGCTTGCGGCACCCCGGCCGTCGTCGTATGGTGGACGACGCGCTGCACATCTTCGGGCGTCAGTGAAGCGATGTAATCCAGCAAGTCGCGATCAATTTCCGCCCAGCGGGCGCGCACGGATCCCGCGTTTGGAAATTCCGAGGTGGGGGCGTAGGAATTCGGCGAGCGGCCGTGCCAGCGCTCGAGCCACAGCCATTCCACGAGCATCAGGTGCACCAGCGTGTCGCGGACGGAGCGAAAGCTGGAGCCCATGTCGCGTGTGAATTGCTCATCGGTCAGTTGCGAGCACGCATCGAGCGTGCGACGGTTGGCCCAGGAGTTGTAATCGTACAGCAGGCGAAAATCTTCCGCGTTCATGGGAAGCCCTCCGATGAATTGATTTCGCGCCGAGCGCCGGACGGCGCACGGCATGCGTCAGGTTCGCTGACGCGTCAGCACCTGCTCACGCAATTGCGCGGGCGAGTGAAACGATTCGGCATCCGACGGAAAATCGCCGCGGCGGACATCGTCGCAATAGCTGGTGACCGCGCTGGAAATCTCCGCGGCCAGATTCACATACTGACGGGCGAATTTCGGTTTATGGCCCGGCGTGAGGCCCACGAGATCGTGGAACACCAGGACCTGGCCGTCGCACTCGGGCCCGGCGCCGATGCCGATCGTCGGGATGTGCAGCTTTTCGGTAATGCGCGCGGCGAGATCGCGCGGCACGGATTCCAGCACCACCGAAAATGCTCCGGCGGCTTCGACGGCACGCGCATCGCGTTCGAGCTGGCGCACCGCGTCAGGTGTTTTGCCCTGTACGTGAAATCCGCCGAGCGCGTGAATGGATTGCGGTGTGAGGCCCACGTGGCCCATCACCGGGATTTCCGATTCGACGAGGCGGGCGATCAGTTCGATACGCCGCTCGCCGCCTTCGACCTTCACTGCTTCCGCGCCGCCCTCCTTCACCAGGCGCACGGCATTGCGCACGGATTCGTCGAGAGTGACGTGAAAGCTGCCGTAGGACATATCAGCGACGAGCAACGCGCGCCGGGTGCCGCGCCGCACTGCGCGCGTGTGATGCACCATTTCATCGAGCGTCACGGGCAGCGTGTTCTCGTAACCGAGCACGACCATGCCGAGCGAATCGCCTACGAGAATGATATCCACGCCAGCCGCATCGAGAAGTAGAGCAGTGGAATAGTCATACGCCGTCAGGCACGTAATTTTTTGCTTGGTTTCGAAATGGCCTGCGAGGGAACGCGCCTTGCGGGAAAGTATGTCAGGCACGGTAACCCTACCGTTGCCCGCACGCGGTGCAACACTCATTTGATCCTCCGGTGCCGCTCCTGGAAATCGGGATGCAGCCCATCAACACCTTGGATGCTAGCAGAAGGCTGGCGGTTTCCGCAAAAGGATTGTGCCGGAGGGCGCGAAACTGCCGCTTACGAACTGCTTACGATGCTGCCGGCCAGCAACCATACTCTTCTCGTAGAGGCTCGGCTGCGATCGGAACGTACGGCTTCAGGGGCTCGAGCCCGCCCTTCCGGGTCGACCAAGTATTCTGGTGACAGCCAGTCGCCTCCGGTACGCGCGCGACGGAGGAAACGCCCAATTGAGACAGGCGCTGCGTCGCTCTCCGCAGAAAGCGGCGAAGCCCAAGAACGACCTTTCACGCCGGCGCTCTAGTGATCGTGGTCGTGGTCGTGCTCGTCCCAATCGTGATCGGTGTGCCAGCGATGCGCGTCTTCGTCCCACCAGCGATGCTCGGCGTTCCAGCAGCGCTCGCGTTGCGCGGCTAGTTCATTGCGCCAGTGAGCGGCTTCCTTGCTGTCCGGGCCGTGGTGCGCGATGGCATCGTGCAAGTTGTGGTCAATTTTCGCAATTTTACTCTGGCAATCGTCGGCACGGAGCGGTGCGGAAAACGCCAGCACACCGGCCAGTGCGGCCATCCCCATCGCTACCTTTGCGGCGTTCCAGATATTCGAACGATTTTGCATGGCTGCTAGTTCCTCCTGTCCGATTGAGTCTTCTCGTTCCGATTACGATTTCATTTGCGGGCATCGAGCGCCCTGCTGAATGCCGACACGGATGCTCACCAAAAAGGCTACAGAAGGAGAGGAATTCTTCCAATCAGGTATTCGCCGTATGGGATACGTACGGAGGCTGTAGGGAAAAATGAAACAGCGGCCGCGCGGGTTTCGCGCCTCCTGCTTCAGGCCTCGCGTTTCACGCTGGATGCCGCAGGAACGGGCACGGGAGGATGCTGTTCGACGCCGCGCCATCCCACGGGCCGGCCCTGCACAGCTTCCTTCAGCGCGCGGAACAAAACCACGTACATCATTTGACGGTAATAAAAGCGCTGCAGGATGAGCGGAGCGAGCAACGTCCAATCCTCGCGCCTTTCCAACGCGAAGGCGACCACGCAGGTGAACAGGTCAATGAGCATGAAGAGCGCGAAGAAAATCAGAGAGCGCTCGACGTCTTGCAGCGTCCACAATTGCGGCAGCTGCGCGATGCGCAATTGCGCCAAGCCCCACAGCGCGATCGAAAGCAGGAAGAGCAAATCGATCAGCGGAGAGACCAGCGGCAGAATAATCTGAAACATCACAATATTCGGGATGGCGATCCAGCCCAGCGTGCCGTAGCGCGGCTTGCCCACCGCGTCGCGATGCTTCCAGACGGCCTGCATCGTGCCGAATGTCCAGCGGAAGCGCTGGCGAATGAGCGCCTCGACGGTTTCAGGGACTTCGGTGCGGCCGATCGCGTCCTCGTCGTAGAGAATTTTCCAGCCGTTGCGGCGGATGGTGAGCGTGAGGTCGGTATCCTCGGCAACCGTGTCGCCGGAGAATCCATTGTTCGCGCGCAGCAGTTCGGTGCGCCACGCGCCCACGGCGCCCGGCACCACCGGAATACAATTCAGCAGATCGAAGGCCCGCTTTTCCAAGTTCTGGCTGGTGATGTACTCCAGCGCCTGCCAGCGCGTGAGCCAGCGATTGCGGTTCATTACTTTCACGTTGCCGGCGACGGCGCCGACCTTGGGGTCGGCAAAATGACGGACGAGGCGCGGTATCGCCTCGGGGTCGACGATGGTGTCGCCATCAATGGAAACAATAATGTCACCGGTGGTTTCGGCCAGGCCGTGATTCAGCGCCGCGGGCTTGCCGCGATTGGGCTGGCTGATCAGGCGCACGCGGGGTTCGCGCGAGAAATTTGCGTTGACCAGCTCGGCGGTGCGATCCGTGGAGCCATCGTTCACAACCAGAACTTCGAGCTTGGGATAATCGCAAGCGAGCGCCGCCTGTACGGTTTGGACGATGGCGGCTTCCTCGTTGTACGCAGGGACCAGCACGGTGACATTGGGTTTGTACTCGGGATGATCGGCGGGCACGGGCCGCAATTTTTCGATGAGCGCCAGCAAGCCAATAATCAGCGCGCGGCCGCTGACCAACAGAATCCCGGCGATAAAGATGAATGCAATTCCGGCACGGAACCAGCGGAACACTTCAAAGATGAAGGCATCCGCGCGGACCATCAGCCATTCCTGGTGCGAAAGCGGCGGCATCACTTGCGCGCGCGATTGCCCCAGCAGGTCGGAGACGGAAACGAAGTCGTAGCCTTTGGCGCGCAGCCCGTCAATGATTTGCGGCAGCGCGGCCACGGTGTTGGCGCGATTTCCGCCGCCGTCGTGCATCAGGATGATGTTGCCGCGGCCGAGCGTGGCGTCGTGCAGCACGCGCTGCACGATTACGTCGGCCGGTGGCGGAGCTCCGCCATTCGGCTCGCCCCAATCGTGCGGGTCAATCTGCGCGCCGACGATGATGTAACCCATCGCCTGCGGAATCGGCAGCATCTGAATTTCGCTGGCGGTTTCTGGCTGATGATCGATTCCGTACGGAGGGCGAAAGAGTAGCGTCTTCACGCCCAGATTGCTTTCGATCAATAGCTCGGTCAGATTTAGTTCAATCTGGAGCTGCGATTTCGAGATGGTTTCGAAATCCGGATGAGTGAAAGTGTGATTGCCGACCTCGTTGCCTTGCTGGTAGGCGCGCTTCACCAGCTGCGGATCCTGATTGGCAGACTCGCCGATGGCGAAAAACGCTGCCGGCGCATGTTTTTGCTCGAGGATATCGAGAATTTTCGGCGTCCACTCCACGTCCGGGCCGTCGTCGAACGTCAGCGCCACTTTGTGCGGCGCTGCGCCCATTTGTTCGATGCGCCAGGAAAGCGGATAACTCTGGTAGGACTCGTCATCGAAGACGTCGCTGGTGGCATCGTAATCGAAGGTGCGGCGGCCGCTCTGCGGTGTGGCGGTGATGCGCCAGATATCGCCCGCGCCTTCCAGGATCAAATCGTAGCCGGGTGGAACTTCCTCGATTTTTGCGCGAATCGCGTCGCTGGAATGCGTGGCGTCCCAAATGAACCAGATCGAGGGATCTTCCATACCCAGGCGCCACAGGGCCGTCCCGCGCACGCCCGCACGCTCGGCGGCGCGGAGCTCGTTGTAGGCGGTGACGCTATCGAGCATCCAGACGTTGTGAATCTGGTTCTGCTCGTCTTCGTAGGAGTAGTGCGGGTTAAGCGAATCAGGATCGAAAGTGACGTCTGATCCCGATTCGACGGCGGTGATAATTCCCTGCTGGAAAGTGAGAGGCTGAGCGATGGGGTGCGGAACTTTTTTGGATTGCGCCGGCCAGTCGTAGCCGTAATTCGCGATGCCCATGACAATCTTTTCGGGCGGAACAATCTTCACGATGTTTTCGATATTGCGTTCAAAGAAATCCTGCGGCGCGATGGGTCCGGCGTCGGATGTCGGATAGTGCAGATCGTAATTCATCAGGATGACGGCATCGGCCTGGGCCGCCAGATACTTGTAGTCGTAGCTCCAATCCGCGGCAGGAACCGCGACCATGATTTTGAGGTTTGCGGCGTGCATCGTGATCGCCAGATCGTGAATGAAGCGCGAGAAATCAGGCTGGCTGGTTTGCGGCACGCCCTCGAAATCAACCACGATGCCAGACTGGCGCTGCGCACTGGCAAAATCGGAAAGCGATTTCGATAAACGTTCGCGCGCCGCGGGATTGGCGAGCATTTCCGCCATTTCTTTGCTGACCCAGGTTTTCCCGTCGTAGTTGTTGACCATGGACATGACCGGCAGCTCGATCGTGTTGGTCTGCATCCACGACGAAAGTTTCGGGTCCTGCTCGATATCCAGGCGCCCATCCGCGGAAGATGCGTGCAGCGCTTCGGGAATCAGCAAGTCAATATCGTGGTAATGCAGCTTCAGCGAGGCGAGGCTGGTGGGATCGTCGGCCACATAAAATGCCGCGCGCAGCGGATCGTAGTTCTGCGGCAGCTTGCCGAGCGCGGCCACTTTGCGTTTGCGGCCTCGCGGCGCGGTTTTGGATTTCAACTTTGCGGGAACCGCGTGAATATTCCAGTGGGTGGCCGCGGAAAGAATGTCTGGCAGTTCGGGCTTCCGGAAGACGTTGACCACGAAGACGACCAGGATGAGCGTGAAAAGTCCGCCGGTAATTTCCAGCACGCGTCGTGTGCGACGCCAGCGGCGGCGTTCCTGATCGTAGAAAATTGGCTTGCGTTCAGGCATTCAGACAATCCAAGCTAGCTGGCCCTTGAGACGGTGTCAATGACTCCCATGAATAAGATGCGCGCAAACGCCGCCGCCGCGGTGTGTGCTGGAATGGCACTGCGGGTGTACCTGGTGCTGAAGTTTCCGGTCACGGATACGGGCGACGCTCCATTCTACATCGAGCTGGCCTGGAACTGGCTGAAGAAAGGCGTCTACGGGTTTGCGGTGCATGGGCAGCTTACGGCTGTGGATATGCGCGTCCCGGGGTATCCGGCGTTTCTGGCTGCGGTGTTTGCTGTGGCCGGGCCGTCGCCGCGCGCCGCGATGCTGGCGCAGGTGGTGGTGGATCTGGCGACGTGCTTCGTGATCGCGCTGATCGCGGCGCGGCTGGCGCCGGAACGCTCGCGGCGGCGCGTGGCGCTGGCGGGATTGTGGCTGGCGGCGTTGTGTCCGTTCACGGCGAACTATACGGCGGTCGTGCTCACCGAGACCCTGGTGATATTTCTGACCGCTGTGGCGATATTGGTGCTGCTGCAGACAGATGTAGGAGACGCGAAGAGTGCGCGTGCCGGTTCGTTTCTTGCGAATCCGTGGTTGCTCGCTGGCATCGTGGCTGGATTTGGAACGCTGGTGCGGCCGGAAACTCCGCTGGTGTTGTTTGCTGCAGGATTGGTGCTGGTGGCGAAATGGTGGAGGCCGGCGGATTGGATGAAATTGGTTCGCGCGGGGCTGCTGCTGGGGCTGGGCCTGGTGCTGCCGCTGGTGCCGTGGGCTGCGCGCAATTGGAAGACTTTGCACGATGTGCAGTTTCTTGCGCCGCGGTACAGCGAGTTGCCGGGCGAATACACTCCGCTGGGATTTACGGCGTGGACGAACACTTGGATGTGGCGTTTCCGCGACGTGTACCTGACGCAGTGGAAAGTGAATGAAGAAGAGATCGCGATTGGCCAACTTCCCTCGTACGCCTTTGATTCGCCGGACGAGAAGGAGCGCATGGCGGATCTGCTCGATGAATACAACGAGGCGCTGACGATTGATCCTCAGCTGGATCAGGAATTCCGCGAGATTGCGCGCGAGCGGACCGAGCGGCACCCGTTGCGGACATACGTGAAAGTGCCGCTGCTGCGAACTTTGACGCTGTGGTTTACGCCGCGCGTGGAGTTGCTGCCTTCTTCTGGGCATCTGTGGCCGCTGCGCGAGGAGTGGCAGGACGACCGGCCGGATTTTCTGGTTACGCTGGGGCTGAGCGGTGTGAATATCATTTATGTCGCGCTAGCGCTGGCTGGGGCGTGGCTGGCGCGGCGACGTCCCGGCTGGGCACTGCTGATTTTGGTTTGCGTGGTGCGCACGTTATTTTTCGTGAAATTTGTAGAAACGCCAGAGCCGCGCTACGTGCTGGAATGCTTTCCAGCGGTGATCGCGCTCGCCGCGCAAGTTTTTACTTCACGCGCTGGCGCTTAACTCTCCTCCACCGGCTCGGGGTGAATCGTCAGGCGGAAAATTTGGGGGAAGCGCTCTTTGACGCGGTCTTCGAGCGCGGCGGTGATGTCGTGGACTTCGGTGATGGGCAGGTTGCCGTCCATGGCGCAGTGGCAGGAGACCAGGATTTTGTGATCCACGCTGCGGACGTGGACTTCGTGGCAGTCCGTTAGCTCGTGGTATTCGGACTGCAGCGAATTCAGAAATTCCTGCACGGTGCGCGAGAGTTCCTTCATCTCCTCGGCGCCGCCGATTTTCACGCCGAGCGGCTCGATGTGAATATTCACCAGCGCACGCGGATCGGTTTCCTTGAGTATGTCCTCCTCGAGCTCGGAGGCGCGGCGGTGCGCTTCGCGCAGGCTCGAGCCTTCGTCCACTTCCAGGTGCAGCTCGATGAAAAGACGATGATCGAACTGGTGCGCGGAAAGTTCATGGACAGCGAGCCCGCGCCTTTGTGCGATGGCGCGAATGGTCTCGAAGAGATTTTCGTCGGTCTTGGCGCGGGGCTCGACGTGCACCACCACGTCCGCGGGCACAATCTGCGCGATGCGGGTTTCGACGGCGTTGCTGGCGGCGTGCGCTTGCTCCAGGCTCGCGGTGCGCGGAACACTGATGGTCACATCCACAAAATAACGCTGCCCGGAGCGGCGCACGCGCACACGTTCTGACTGCAGCACGCCTTCGGTCTTGTCCACGGCGGTTTCGATGCGTTCGCGCAGCCCGTGCGGGGCGACGTCCAGCAGAGCGTCGGCGGTGCGTTTGCCCAGCCGCGAGCCGATCCAGATGATCACGCCCGCCACGCCCAGCGCCGCGACGGCGTCCAGCATGTCCAGCCAGGCGATGCCGTAGCGCGCGCCAAGCCAGGCGCCCGTGATGCCGAGAATGACGACGAAGGTGCTCCATACGTCGGTGGAGAAATGCAGCGCGTCTGCTTCGAGCGCTTCGCTGGGATATTTTGCGGCCACGCGTTTCAAGGCGCGCGAGCGGACGAAATCGATGCCCATGCAGACCGCCAGAATCAAGATGGCCTGCAAGCTGGGGCGCATGTGCGCGGTGTGGAAGAGCAGACGTTGAAAAGCTTCCCAGATGATGTACACGGCGGTGACCAGCAACAACGCGGTTTCGACGAATGCGGAGAAACTTTCCACTTTTCCGTGGCCGTAGAGATGGTCGGCATCCGCGGGCTTGTCTGCGACGCGCACGGAAAGATAAGTGATAACCGCGGCCACCAGATCCAGGATGGAATGCAGCGTTTCGGACAAAATGCCCAGGCTGCCAGTGCGCACCGCGATGAATATTTTCAGCGAGACCAGCAATATCGCCGAGCCTACGGAGGCGAGCGCCGCCAGCCGCTTTTCGTGTGATGCGCGTTCGAGAGCGTCCAAAGCCATCGGGGGATTATACGCTGTGAGGCTGCCTGGGCCGCGCATCGAACCATGCCTTAGTTGATGACATGGAATGCCAGGCGCGGAACGACAATGGACTCCACTGTTTACGTTTGCGGTTACTGCGCGTTGTGAATTATGTGCGAGCTATTTCGTCTGGGCGAGGGAGTGCATGGTTCCGGAGTAGCGAAATGCCACGACCACGATTGCCGCGGAATCGGTATCTGCCCCTGCGCGCCTTCCCGGCAGGAAATGCCACTGGCGCACGGCGGTCAAGGCTGCGGTGGTAAACGGTTCTGAGTCCCGCAGAACTTGCACCGAAGTGAGCTGGCCCTGCGTTCCGACGAGATCGTAGAGGATCACACTGCCATCTCCCGCGCTGGTGGCCGGGTATTGAGGCTCGACGGCAACCAGCGGAAGCGCTGCCCGGTCTGCCACGCCCGGCGAGGATTCGTCAAACGCTTGTGGGGGAGTGGACCGCGGGGGCTCGCGCGATTGTGAAAATTGAAAAGTGATTCCGATTCTGGCCGCAACCGCTTGGCCATCCAGGCGCGCCGGGAAAAAACTCCAGGATCGTACGGTGCTGAGAGCGTTCTCGAGAAAAGGCGACGCGCCACGAACAACTTTTGTCTCGACCATCCTGCCTCGATTGTCTATCAGCGCGTCGAGGACCACTGCTCCGCCGAAAAGCGATTGCGATGGGTACGGAGACGTAACCACCGAAATCGGCGTGGGTGGCGAAAAGCCCTGAGCGTTTCCGGAGAAGGTGTCATACGGCCCAACGGTTCCCGACGGGGTGTACCAGCGTATGCCTCGCTGCTGCAAAAGTGCGATCGCGTAATGGATGGGCACACCTGCTCCGATTCCAGGCGTGTCCTGCTCCGCAGCTGTGGCAAGCGGGACCAGGCTTGAGCGAAGCCATAGTCCTTCAACAAGGCCGACCACGCCCTGAGAATCGGCCGAAACGATGGGAGCTCCGCTTTGGCCTCGCCGCACCTCGTTGTTGAACAGGAACAATTCGGTGTCGTTCCGGCCTTTGTCCAACTGGGAAAATTTGAAATCGAACACCTGGCTGGGTGAGCGCTCATCCACTGACGCGTCCAGGGTATAAGCATCCAGCGGCTTGGAAGGACGCAGCGCGGCGGTAAGCACAGCGTGGTTGTGCGCCAGCCAGTCGTAAGCCAGCGGTAGAAACGCGACTTTATATTTGCCCTCGAATGGATTTGGCGTCGCGCGCAGTATGGCTACGTCGTGATCCCGATCCACAACGATCAGCGTGGCCAGAACAAACCGGGGCGGCCCCGAACGTTGGCGAAGCAGCACGTACGGCTGGCCTCCGTGAAGTTGACTGAGTACGTGCGCGGCGGTCATCAGATAGCCCTGCTCGTTGATAAAAAAGCCATCGCCGTAGAAAAAGTAGCGATAGCCCCGGTCGGAAGGAGATTGATCGACTGGGTAGACGATGGGACAGATCGCTGCTGAGAGCGCACCGTCATCTCTAGGCGTGCCGGACGCGGGACGCGACGGGGAGAACCATGAAATGCAAGCCGCGGCGGCAAGCGTTAGCGCCTTTAATTTGTGAGTTCGCTTCATTTGCACAGCGCGGCGGGCAAAGGACCTTCGCCCATCCAAACCAGCATAGCTCCGCCGCTCCGCGAAACAACTGGCCTCAGGAACAGTTCCATCGCACTCGAAACCTGTTCTAACCACCGGGATCGACTATCAGGTCTTGCGATCGGAGTTCGCAGCCGGCGCGGGGCCGGCGGCGACGGCGCTTCAGCAAAAGTCTTTGCTGAAAACTCGCCCCGGCGCATGCGGATTCAGAAGGCGCACAGCCAGGAGTGTGGCTGTGCCACGCAAAGCACGCTAGTTGACTTCGATGGTGGTTACGCTCAATGCGGGCAACGTGATCGTGAGCGACGAGCCGCTGACGGGCGTCGTTCCAATGGAGACTGGCTGGACGGGGGTTTGCCCTTGCGCGGATGCCGCCGTCATCTGATAGAGATTGGCGGTGCCGGAAAGCGATTGGCCGTTGATGGCGGTCACTTGCATGGTCGTGGAGCGATTGATGGCCACGAACACATATCTGCTGGGCGTCGTGCTGTCCATACTGGCGTAGACCACCACATTTTGCACGTTGCTGGATGATGTCTGCAGCGAGGTGTCGCCGAAATTCGCGCCGACACCGTCGAAATCGCGGAAGGCGCGGAAACCAGCCAGCGCGTAAGAATACGTTCCGTTCGGAGGCCAGAAATTTGCCGCGAACACTCCCTGGCTGCCGAAGATGCCCAGGTTATCGGCTTGCGCGATGGTTCCGGCGATGTGGTTCCAGCCGCCATTTTCATATTCGGTGAGGGAAATTTTCATGCCGGGAAATTCCGCATTGATCTTCGCCTGAAGCCTCCCCAGGATGTTGATCGGGGTATTGCCCAGCTCCTGATAGATCCACGGGTTGCTGTTGGTGGAATCGGTAAACGTGGGATCCCAAAGGTTGCGCGGGCTCTGCACGATCAGTTGCACCTGCGCGTCCGTCAGAGTTGTGCCGGTCATATCAATGCTGCGTGTTCCGTTCGCGTCGTATTCCTCGGCGTACCAGTGGAAGTCATAAACGTCGACAAGCGGCTTACCGTAGGAAGCCGAGGCTGTGCTGAGCGCGGTGAGATATTTATCGGGGAACCAATTCGAGCCGCTGGGCGTGGCGCTGAGCTCTCCCTGCCAATTGTAGATGCCCTGAAATCCATAGTGCACGGGCCCGAAGAGCACCATGTCTGGAAACTGGTTCTTCAAGGCTTCCGTCATGGTGATGGTCTTGGCGATGTAATCGTCCGACGTGACTGGATTCGGCCCCTGCACTTCCAGATGCGTCGAGTTCCAGAGCTCGGGCTCGTTGTCCAGGCTGACGAAAGTGGGATGCGCGGGATTCGCGCCAAAAATTCCCATGCCGGAAAACTTCTGATCCAGCGCCCAGACGAATTCATCCATGAACACGTTGGCGTCGCTGGTGGGCAGATTCAAGGTGAAGGGCACGCTGGAGACAGTGCTTTTCTGATCGACAACCTGTTTGAAGCGCGTTAAATCCGGCGGATTGGCGACGCTCACAGGACCGTTCTCATCTCCGGCCACCAAGCCCTGCAGCTGGACGGTCATCAAGCTCGCCAAGCCGCTGGATTGATCCGCGGCGATAAAGCTCCGCACCGCTTCGGCCGGCACGGAACTGCTGCTGAGAAAGTCGTCGTTCTCATAGAGATAGTCGCTGCCTGCGTTTGAAGCGTTGGCTTCCCAGTTGTAAGCGGTCCAGCGGTTGCCGCCCGCACGATCGAAGGTAAGTTGCGGCGGGGCACCGGTGACGGCGGAATAAAAATTGATGCCGTAGATGAACGGGGAAATGGGTTTGGTTTGTGCTGGATTGATGGTGATGGTCACGTTCGCCGTGGGGCTCGCCGGAGTGGCGCTGACCTGCGCGGAATTGGCGCTTTGGCCCGCGGAGTTCACAGCGGAGACGACGTAGTAGTAGGTCGCGCCGTTGGTCACGGTCGAGTCGGTGTAATACGTTGCGCTGGGCGAAGCAACCGCTGTGCCGTATGGTCCGCCGTTCGTTGTCGAGCGCTTTACGTTATAACTGGCCGCTCCTGCGCTGGCATTCCAGCTCAGGCTCACTTGCGCATTGCCGCCGGTTGCCTGCAAGCCTGCCGGCGTGGCGGGAGGGTTTACCGGAGCGACCGGGGCGGCGGAAACCTCGGCAGAATTGGCGCTCTCGCCGCCGGAGTTGACGGCTGAGACGACATAAAAATATTTCGCACCGTTGGTGAGTCCGCCATCCGTGTAACTGGTGGAACTGGGTGCAGCGATCTGCGTTTCCGCGCCGCTCGAGGTGGAACGCTTCACGTGATAACTGGTCGCTGCGGAACTAGCGGTCCAGGTTAAGCTCACTTGGGCATTCCCCGCCGTGGCTGCCAAGCCCGTGGGAGTTGCCGGCGGAGGAAGGACAGGCGTCGCGTTGACTTCGGCTGAATTTCCGCTTTGTCCGGCGGAGTTATAGGCGGAAACGACGTAAAAATATTTCGTGCCGTTGGTCAGGCCGGTGTCGGTATCGTTCGTTCCGACCTGCGTCGCGATCTGCGTATAAGGGCCGCCCGTGGTCGTGGAGCGTTTGACGTAATAGCCTGTCGCGCCTGAGCTGGCCGCCCAATTGAGCGTCACTTGCGCATTTCCCGCAGCAGCCGTTAGCCCGCTCGGAACTGCTGGGGCTTTCGCGCCACCGCTGCCACCGCCATAGCCGGTACTCGCGCATCCTGCTTGGAGCAGGAGGGTGCCAGTCAAGAGTCCAAGCACAAGAATCGGGAATCGACCGCTGGCAAACTTCATCTGCTTCGCCTCCCAATTGACGCGATTGCGGGGGAAGATTCCTTGGGCTACCCGGGAGTATCCGGGCTTTGAGCTGGGAATGAATGCTTCTGTGGAAATAGCTTAAGGAAGTGGCAAGTTCTCGACAAGCTGTCCGGTAGACCAGAAAAGGTTCCCGTCCGCGCGGGTCATAGCCGCGCGTCCTATTCCAATGCGTGGCGAGCTGGGGCGCAGCCCTTCGACTCAGCGCTGTCGGCTCTTGGGGTGAATCGCGCTGTAGCGCGATTCACTTCAGCGGCGGAGCAGGGACCAGGGGGAGGCGGCGGGGTTCGCCGTGGAAGCCGCGGAATTCGATTTCGTCGAGCAGGAGGGATGGGGTGACTACCGTGCTGGGGATGCCGCCTTGGGCTGAGCCGAATGCGCCTAGCGCGGTGCCGGCGAAGCCACCGGCGGTATTTTGCATGTAGGGGAATACGGTTTCATCGTTGCCGATGCCGAGAATGTTGCGGATGGCGCGCAGCTGGAGGCCTTCGATGTGGCCGCCGCGGACCATTTCTTCGCGGCCGTCGGAAACGTAGACGCGATAAACCACCAGCGGAATGCGTTCTCCGCTGGCGACGCCGCCGGCGATGCCGCCGAGAAAATCGCTGAAATCTTCCTGGCGAATGGAGGAGAGCGCGGGATTATCCATGCGCTTCACTTCCAGGCACCATTCATGGCCATCGTCGCGGCAGGCATCGAGAAATTTCTTTTTCAGGGCCGCGGAGTCCAAGCCGCCATTGGCCTGCAGGAACAGATTGCTGGCGAGCGGGCGCATGTCTGAAAGCAGCGCCGAGCGCGCGTGGCCGTTGGACGTGGAAAAATCGGGGCCGGGACGCCGGGACATCAGCAAATTTTTCAGCGAGCCATTTTCGACCACTTGCACGCGCTGAGCTTTCACGCCTTCGTCATCAATATCGTAATTTCCCAGCAGCGGCTGGCCGTTGAATTCCTTCAGCGTGGGATCGTCCACGAGCGAGACGTTCGCGGGAAGCACGCGCGTGTTCACGCGGCCGGACCATTCGCTGCGCCCGCCCATGCGCTCTATGATTTCATCGAAAGCAGGCATGGTGGAAAGCGGCGGACGCGCGCCGGAAAGCGAAGGCGCGAGAGCCTGCGCTAGCAAAGAGCCGGCGGCGGGCGGGTCAAACAGAACCGGGCCGGTGAAATCCGGCATCAGCGGGCTTTGGCGCATGGTCATCAATTCAGTGCCGGTCTGCGCGAGCGAGCTGCCGACGGCGGCGGGATCGGGCAGGTCCGACGGCTTCGTGACGTAGGTGGCGAAATAATCGTGCAGAGACATGCCGTCGTCCGCGGTGGTATCGAGGGCGGCTTCGATGGCGGCGAGGCTGCGCGTGGTGCGGATGGTGGTGCCTTCGCTGTTCATCAGATAGTAGGTGACGTAAATCATGTAGTAATTCACGCGCGTGCCGCTGAGGTGCGGGAAATTGGCGAGCGCCGCGGACGCTGCGCGCGATTCGTCTTCCCAATTGCGGCTCGTCCAGTCGGGTTCGGCGTGCGCGTCAATCTTCACGAGCGGCGCGGCCTGGGAGAAGTCGTCAATTTCGGGCGGCTTGGTGAGGCTGCGCAGAAAAGATTGCTTCAGCGACATTTGCGTGACGGCTTGCTTGTAAGCCTGGTCGGTGGCGAGCCACAAGTCCTGGCGCAGCGAATTGTAATCGCGGTCAATGCCGACTTCGCCAGTAGAACCCAAGAAACCTTGGAAGCCGTCTTCGCTGATGAAGTTCGAACTGTCCAGATGATAATCGCCGACGCGCACTTCCACGCTCATGAAGCGATTGCGTGTGGTGGATGTGGAAACCAGCGCGCCGAAAGAGGATGTGACGGCGCGAACGTCGAGATCCATCAGGCGGTATTCCAGATAGAACGGTTTTTCGACGCCCGGGAGCTGCAGGCGAGTGCGGGCGCGTTCCATTTCGTCGTGCATGGCGTGCAGGGTTTTGTCGCTTTCCGATTCAGGGACGGCCGCTTGCGGTGTTGCGGCAGACGCAGACACGGCTGCGGGCCCTGGCAACACGGGCACGATATTTCTTGGGTGCGTGGTCGTAGCGGCGGAAAGAGGCAGCGCGCACGCGGCGAGCAATGCAATCGTTGCGAAGATCCTCACTGAGCTTGCCCCTTTGCTTGCGGATCGTGCGCCGGCGGCGGCAGGATCGGCGGCTTGTCGGTGGAAGTTTCTTTCTTCTGCACTTCCATTTCGGAAATCAAGATGGCGGGCGCGACCGCGGAAACTGGCACCGAGCCGGATTCGGCGCCACAGTAACCATTGAAAATATCGGGCGTGTCGCCGGTGGCGACGATTTTGGTGAGCGAGACGAGCGGCGTGCCGACGATGTCCACTCCACGCACCAGCTGGTCGGGCCGGCCATCGGGAAACACTTTGTAAACCACCAGCGGCAAAACCTGAAACGCCTGTGGCTGCTGGCGACCGGTGAAGGTGAAGCCGCCGGCGATGTCATCAATCAGCAGGCCGAAGGGCTTATTCTGCTGCTTCACCAGCGCGATGAGCTGCTGGCGAAGCTGCTCGTTCGTCACGGTATGCGAGCTGGAAACGATCAGGTTTCCCTGGCGCGCCACCGGAACAAAACCCAACTGGCGGCGGCCGTGTCCATTCGATTGCGGGATCGTAACGAGCGGTGAGCGCGACATTAGAAACGTTTTCAGCACGCCATGATCCACCAGCTGCACGTCTGCGGCCGGAACGCCTTCGTCGTCGAACGCATAATTTCCCAGCAGCATTTGGCCGTCGAGCGATGCTTCGGTGGGATCGTCCTTGATCGAAATGAATGAAGGTAAAATCTGTTCGCCGACTTTGCTGGTGAAGGTCTGGCCCTCGTTGATGTCCTTCTGGCGGAAGCCTTCCGCGCGGTGGCCGAAAACTTCGTGGAAAAAGACGGCGGCGGCGCGTCCGGTGAGAAGCGCGGGTCCGGCATAAGGATCCACGAGCGGAGCTTTATCGAGAGCTTCCGTCTCCTGAATCATCACTTGAATGCGATCGAAGACGATCTTGTCGGACGGAGCGTCCTTGGGATCGAGCCAGTCGAAATTGGCGTAGCGGTTGATGTCCATGCCGTCGGGCGCTTTGCTTTGCACGTACAGCTCAAGGCGGTAATGGACTTGCCCGAATGCGAGCTTGGTGCCCTCGGTGTTCACCTGGTATTGATTCATGCCGAGCGCAGTGAACGTGGCGATGGAATTTAAAACCTCAGGCGACTTGCTGAACGCGGCAGTGTATTTGCGCACGCGCTCTTCCCAAGGCTTGCGGTCTACTTTAATTTCCACGCGCGGGCCGATGGAACTGTGTGGATCCTCCCGCGAAAAATCCGGCGCGCTGCCTTCGGCGGTTTGCACCTGGACTTCCTGGCTGGTCTTAACTTTGATGAGCGCTTGAGTGGCGGCGCGGTATTGGCGATCGGTCTCGTGCCAAATCTCGCGGCGCAGCACTGGAATCGCATCATCCACGGTGGCGGACGTGCCGGGGCTGGTCCAGCTGGGCTGGCGGTCGGCCAGCTTGTGGGTGTCGTCCCGTTGGTAGGTGCCGACGCGCGTCTGCACTTCCAGCCAACGCGCGCGAGTCTCGCCGCTGGTGAGCAGCGCGCCATTCGAGCCGGACACTTCGGAATATTGGCGGTCCGCGACGGTATAACTGATGAAGTAGTCGGCGGGGTCGCCCTTGGACATGGCGGCCATCGAGCGGTCGAGCTCGTCCTGCATGGCCGTGAGCACCGCGGGCATGGGAGCCTGCGTGGGTTTCGCGGCTGCCAGCGTGGCAAAGGCCGCGGCTAAAATCGCGATGCCGGTAACGAGGACTCTTGGTCTATGTGTGGTTTTCATCGTTGCGCAAAGTCTAACAGTTTAAGGTACGATGCCTTCGAATCCAAAGTGAAAAGCCTGGTGCGGATGGAGCCCGGGGCAGCAGTGCAGCATCGAAAACAGAGCGTGTGATAGATTCATCGGATATTGAGACGCATTCGGCAGAAGGAGATTTAGATGCGCGCGATGGTGGTAAAGAGGTACGGAGCTCCGGAAGTTTTTGAGGTGCGCGAAGTCCCCGACCCGCAACCGAAGCCCGGCGAAGTGGTGATCCGCGTGAAGGCGGTGGGCGTTAATTTTGCCGACCTGCTGCAACGCATGGGAATTTACCCCGGCACGCCGAAGCCGCCCTTCGTGCCGGGATTCGAAGTGGCCGGAGTGGTGGAAAAAGTTGCCGAAGGGGGCAAGGCCAGCGACGGTGAGCCTTTGCACGTGGGCGATGCCGTGGTCGCGCTTACCCAGTTCAATGCTTACGCGGAATGGGTGGCGGTGCCGGCGGGGCGAGTTTATCGCCTGCCTGCGGGAATGCCCTTCGACGACGCGGCAGCAATTCCGGTGAACTATCTGACTGCGTACCACTCCATGTTCGCCATGGGCAATCTGCAGTCCGGGGACCGGATTCTGATTCATGGCGCGGCGGGCGGCGTGGGCATTGCCGCGGTGCAGCTGGCGCGGGCGCGCGGACTGGAAATCTACGGCACGGCGGGGCCCACGAAGCAGGAATATCTCCGCAAGATTGGCGTGGACCATGCGATTGACTACGAGAAAAACAAATTCGTGGACGTGGTGCACAAATTCGCGCCCGATGGAATTGAAATGGTGATGGACGCGATCGGCGGGAAATCCTTCGCCGATAGTTACAAATGCCTGGGACCCACTGGACGGCTGGTGGTGTATGGCTTCTCCGCGGCTGCCGGTCCGGACGGAAAGAAAAGCGCGATGCGCGGGATGCGCGCATTGCTGCAGACGCCGCGATTTCATCCGTTGAAACTGATGGCGCGGAATATTTCGATCATCGGCGTGAATCTGGGACGCATGCCTGCGCGCGGCGCGCTGTTGCGCGGAGAGCTCGATGAAATTTTCAAGATGTACACGGCCGGCAAGGTGAAACCGATTATCGGCAAATCGTTTCCGCTGGCTGATGCGGCGTCCGCGCATAAATATATTCATGCGCGGAAGAACATCGGCAAGGTGATCCTGACGGTGAAATGAGCGGCGCCGGATCATTTTGGCGCGGGAGCGGGCGCTGGAGGTGCAGCCGGAGCAGGCGGCGCGGCCGGAGCTGCCGGTTTCGCGAATAGCGTGTCGTCCAGTTTCGGATTGATGCGCACGGTCTGCACCGTGGATTCGAATAGTTTCGCGCCGTCACGATACGTCTCAGTTGAGAACGCGAACTGGCGGCCTTCCACGTTGCGATAGTCGCTCCAATGCTGCTCGTTGTCGCTCGGGCCGTGGTCTGTCGAGGACTGATAGCGCGCCGCCGCCAGTAAGTGCGTAGCGGGATCGAAGTACAGCTTCACCGCGCCAAAAGCACCATTGACCGCAACGCCCAGCGTCTTCTTCCCGGCGATTTCCTCTTCTCCGATGGCTTGCCCGGTAATTTTTCCGGCGAGCGCCCGCTGATACAGGCCCCAACCCCCGCCAAACAGAGTAATGCCGCGCTTGAATTCGCCGATCATGTCCGTGGTATCGCGAACGCCGTCCGGAAATTTCAGCCAGGATGATGTTCCGTCGCAAACTTGCACGATCATCGTGGGACCCAGGCTTACTTCGCCATACGAACGGTCCGGGTAGGAAACTTGCCACGTCACGCCGAGTTGCCGGTCGCCGCGCGGATTGTGCAGGATGCCGTTCTCGCTGAATCCCAGGGTCGCGACGGATTGCAGCGCATCGCCACCGGCAGCCTGCGCGGCGGCCTGCAGGATTTGCTTGCCCTGCTCGAGGGATTCCGGCGTGGGGGCGGGGGCGGCAGCAGCGGAAGCGGCCTGCTTGGACGCACGCAGCGCTGGGGAAAGCACGTCCACTTCACCAAAAGGAATCTCAGTGATTTCCGCGCCGGCAAATTGCTTCTTCACTGCATCGCGAAACGCGCTGACGTTGCCTACCAGAACGATATCCAGGTCACGCGTGGTGAAATATTTTCGGGCCGTAGCCTGCACTTGTTCGAGTGAAGTGGCGCGGATTTCTGCGGGGTAAGTCTGATTGTAATCCGCGGGCAAATCGAAGGCCGCAACGGTGAGCACGCGATCGGCAACCTGCTCCGCGGTTTCCGATTCGATGGGATACACACCCGCGAGATAATCGCGCGCGAAATCCAACTCCTTCTGCGAAATTTTGCCTTGCGACATCCCCGTCAGCAGATCCATCACCAGCTTGGTTGCGTCCACGGTGGCTTCGGTGCGCGTGTACGTCTCCACCGCGAGGGAGCCGGTGTAACGGTGCGGAGTAAAAGCGGATGAAGCTCCGTAGGTGAGGCCCTTCTTGATGCGCACTTCGGTATTCAGGCGGCTGTTGTAGCTGCCGCCGAAGATATGATTGGTCACATCGAGCGGCAGAAAATCCGGATCAGCGCGGCGAATGGCGATTCTGCCGATGCGAATCTGCGTTTGCACGGCGTCGGGCTTATCAATCAGCCAGACGTGAGTAGCCGTCGCGGCCGCAGGCGCTTGCGGCGCAGCAGCGGCGGTCCCATCAAGCTTCGGCCAGTCGCCGAAATATTTTTCGGCGATCGCGAAAGCGTCTTCCGGCGTGATGTCTCCCGCGAAACCAAGCACGGCCTGATTCGGCGCGTAGTTTGCATCGTGAAATTTCACGAAATCTTCGCGCTGCAGTTTCTTCACCGTGGCCGGCGTGCCTGCTTCCGGCATGCCGTAAGGCGAATCGCCATACAACGTGCGCGCGAACGCCAGCGTCGCCAGATAATTGGGGTCGGAGTACTGCACTTCCAGGTCGGAGAGAAGTTGCTGGCGCTGGCGATCGAGTTCTTCTCTGCGAAATGCTGGATGCAGCACCACGTCGCACAGCAGATCCATTCCCACGCCTAAATCTTTTTTCACGACGTCGAGCGTCACGGTGGTGGCGTCGCGCCCGGCCCTCGCTTCCAAGGTGCCGCCCACAAAATCAATCGCTTCGGCAATTTCCTTGGCGGAGCGCTTCGCGGTTCCTTGTGTGAGCAGGCCAGCGGTCATTCCCGCCACTCCTGGCATTCCCGCGGGATCCTGAACGCTGCCGGCGGAAAGAATCACCAGGCGCGCGGCGACCGCCGGTTCGCGATGATCGCTGACGACAAAAACGCGCAAGCCGTTGGGCAGGGTCTTCGTGGCCGCTTTGGGAAATTCAAATGTCCGCGGCGCGCCCGGGGCAGGCATTTGCGGCGAAAGTTTCACGCCTGGCGGCACGATCCCGGACGCTTTCTGCGGTGCCTGTGACGAGGCGGGTTCGGTTTCGCTGCGCGATACGGGCGCAGACGCTTGTGGCCGCGCCTGCGCGCTGGGCGCGAATGTGGCAATCGCGGCGGAAAACATCGTTGCAGCAATCAGAAAAAGTGACCGGCTGGTAACCCGCTTCATTGTTGCTCCTGAAAATGTTTTTCGCATGGTGCGTGGCGTCATTGTTGCGCGGGTGCTCCGGGCGCTCCGGGCGCCGCCGGCGTTACAATCAGCACCGTCGCGTGTGCGGATTGAAAATACTCCTTCGCCACGCGCTGGATGTCCGCCGCAGAAGCGATGAGGTAATGATCCAGCTCGGTATTCGCGAGGCCCGGATCTTTTCCGATTACCGCAGCAGATGCCAGCGCCACCGCCTTTTCTTCATCCGTATCGCGGCCCAGAACGTAACCGGCGATCTCCTGATTCTTGGCTTTTTCCAGCTCTTTCGCTTCCGGCGGCGCGGTTTTCAAGCCGTCCAGCACGCCCACCAGCGATTTTTCGCCCTCTTCGGCGGTGTGCCCCTGATTCATGATTGCGTAGGCCCAGAAAAGATTGGGATCTTCGGAGAACGCGCCGAACCCCGCCGCCTGCACCGCAATCTGCTCCTTGTACACCAATGTCTGGTACAGACGGCTGCTCTCGCCTCCTGCCAAAATATTCGAAGCCAGGTCCAGCGGATACGCATCCGGGGCATAGCGCGCGGGAATTTTGTAGCCGATCACCACGGCGGGAAGCGGCGTATTGGAATACGATTTTTTCGCAACGCGCTCGGCAGTCTGCGGGGGCTCGGGATTATTCAATCGCGGAATTGGTTTGGCCGAAGCCGGAATGCCGTCAAAGTATTTGTTGGTCCACGTCAGAGCCTGCGCGGAATCGAAATCACCAACGATCACCAGCGTCGCGTTATTCGGCTTATAGAAAGTGCTGAAGAAATCGCGCACATCCTGGATCGTGGCTTTATCCAGATCTTCCATGCTGCCAATCGGCGTGTGATGGTAGCCGTGCACGGTGAACGCGGCGGCGCGCAAATCTTCCTGTAGATAACCGTAGGGCTGATTCTCGATGCGTACCCGGCGCTCCTCCTTCACCACTTCGCGCTCGGATTTGAAATTTTCCTCGCTGACGTTGAGGCTGCCCATGCGGTCGGCCTCGAGCCACAAAACGCGCTCCAGATAATTGCTGGGGAAAGTCTCAAAGAAATTCGTGGTGTCGTCCGTGGTTTCGGCGTTGTCGAACCCGCCCACGGCTTCAATGATCCGGGAATGTTCCTCGGCCGGAACGTGCGCCGAGCCTTTGAACATCAGGTGCTCAAACAGGTGCGCGAAGCCGGTGCGCCCGGGCCGCTCGTCCTTCCCGCCCACGTGATACCAGACTTGCAGATTGATGATGGGCACCTCGTGGTCTTCCAGCAGAATCACTTGCAAGCCGTTAGGCAGGGTGTGCGTCGTGTAGTTCAGCTTGGGAGGGCGGACTTGCTCGGTATTTTCCTGCGCGGCATCTCCCTGCGCGGCATTACCCTGTGCAAAGACCGGCGTGCTGAATAACATGGCGCAGAGTGCGCCGCAAATCGCCAGCGCGGCGAACGCCCGTAGATTCACGCGGAAACCATGCCGTATCGTCATTCTCAGTTGCTCCCGTCGAGGGAATTTACCGCGCGAACCCTGGCTGACCGGCAGCGAAGGTTTAGTATCAACGACCCCGCGCACAGGAGTCAAACCCGCGGCCCAGCGATTTCGCGTTGAATCGTTTCGCGATTATGGTGATTCAGGCGGTCCAAAAAACCGGGGCGTCCAGAGGCTTCCGCTCGCACTGCTTCGCGCACCTCCGTTAGACGCACGCCGGGGCGAAAGGACGCTATCGGTAAGGCGAAAGTTATCAATGAGATCGGGCGCACGCGGTAGCAAGAAGGTTACATGCGGTTGCGGGAAACTTTGCCGCAATGTAAGCTGATTTTCGGCGTAGTAATTCCAGGTGCCCCGAGGTGAATGATGAGAAGTTTGGCCGGCCTTCTAATAGTCGCGCTCTTCGCGGGGGTCGTTTACAAATATTATTGGTCGAGCCTCCAATCTACGGGAGCAGCGACGCCTGCGCAAGTCATAGACATCGTCGGTGTGAAAAATGACTTGCTAGGTATCGCGACGGCCGAGCGAGCATATTCGGCAGAACACGGTACTTATGCTTCGCTGGATGAGCTCATTTCCAGCGACCAACTGATCATGAAGAGCACCAGCCACAATGGATACACTTTTACCGTGGAAACAGGAGACCAGACATTTCGCGCCATCGCACACTGCCCCACGGCGACGAACCCGAGCTGCACCAGTCTTATGGTAGATGAATCCATGGAAGTGCAAGCCGCGCCGTAAAGCGCTCATCCGTGCCGGGCAGTTCCGACCCACGCCACCACTCCGTAGGAGGGCGGGTCTGAGACCCGCCCCTGCGACTTCCAAAGAAATCGAGCGCGGCAGTGGCCGGCAGCGTTCACGGCACACACCAAGGCTCATCAGGGCGTGCGTTTTTGGTCCGCCACGGTCACGCCCGCCTCGGCGTAGTCCGTAGGCGGCAGATCCACAAACGTGACCTGAATATTTTCCCGCTTCGCCCGGCCGTCTTCGATCAGCGCCAGTGTGATGCGCTCGGCTAGCTTGCGTTTTTGCTCGGGTGTGCGCCCCGCGACCCACGTCACTTGCACGTAAGGCATCGCAATCCTCCTCAGAACTCGCAGACATTCTACCGGGATATCGCGGAGACGAAAAACGTGAAAGCTGTCGTTACGTTGTGCGCGGAGCGGGCGACGGCAACCTCGTGCCGCACTGCGGACAATTCGCCCAGCCCAGTTCCACGCTGCGGCCGCAATGCGGGCAGGTGGGCAGCAACGACGTGCCGCAGTGCGGGCAGAACGTGTATCCGGATTTCAGAACTTGCGCACAGCCGGGGCAAGGCTTCATCAGCGGATCGCGCAAGATGAAATAGAGAATGATCCCGATCGCGTTGGGAATAAAAATCGCCAGCAGAGTCCACATCACGTAGCGCATGCCGCGGCGCTTCGCATCGGCGTACACGTAGCCGATCAGCAGCAGCCAGATCGCCGGCACGATTCCCACACCCACAATCATGAGAAGCTTGCCAAATCGCGGAGTGTGGATGAGCTCCGGATCGTGTGAAAATATCAAGAACAGAGTGAATGCCGAGGATAGCCCGAGTAAAACGAATGCCACGATAATCCGCACCGCGCGCGGAATCACCTTCAATTCCTCTCTGAATCGGCTCATGCCAATCTCCTTTCGCGCCGCTGTTGCAGGGAGAGCAGCACTGCCGCCGCGCCTCCTGCCAGCCATACGGTCGTCGTAAACACGCCGAATACGATCCAGGCGTGATTGAATCGGGGGTCCAGCATTCCCAACACGCCGCCTGTGACTAAGCGCACCAGCGGCCAGCTGAGCAATGTCAAAATCCACGCGAACACCAGCAGGCCAATGATTACGGTGCGATTCCAGCGGTGCTCGATTTCCTCTGCCAGGCGAATTTGCGCTTGCGCGCGGGCGCGCTCTACCACGATGGAGCGCGGCTGCGGCGTGGGCAAGCGGCGCAGGCCGCCGGCCAGCAGTTTCCATTTTTCCAGCTCCGCCCCGCAGGAATCGCACGTGCGCAGATGATCCATTAATTGTTTTTCTTCGCCGGGATCGAGCACGTCCGCTGCAGCGAGCGTCAGCAGCGTCCGGATTTTTTCATGTTCGTTCATAGCCAGTTTTCTCCGGGATAGCTGGTTTCCATGGTCACGCGCAAGCGTTCCAGCGCGCGGCGCAAACGCGTTTTCACCGTGGAAAGGGGCGCACCCAGCACTTCGGCGATTTCTTCAATCTTCATTTCTTCCTCGAAACGCAAGGTCAGTACTTCGCGCTGCACGACCGGCAGCATTTCGAGCACTACTCCCAGGCGCTGCGAACGTTCGCGCTGCAGGATTCCTTCAATCGGTGGCTGCTCGCGCGACGGCAATCGCGTCGCCGCGGTTTCTCCTTGTGCGCCGTCGCCAATCGGCTCGTCCAGGCTTTCCGGACGCACGCGGCGCAGATGGTCAATCGCCAGATTCCGCGCCAGCGTGAACAGCCACGCCTCAAAACTGCGCCGCGGATCGTAGTGCTGAATTTTTTCCGCCACGCGCAGCCAGGTTTGCTGGAACAGGTCTTCAGCCTCGGCAGGTTGGCGCACCATGCGCAGCAGATAACGATAAAGGCGATTCTGATAGCGCGCGAGAAGCGTGGAAAGCGCGTCCAGGTCGCCGCGCCGCAGTTGCGCTACATCGCTATCCAGAGCCACCCGCCCCTCCCAGTACGCTGCTGCTGCGCTCTCGCGGCCGGCCGCCGCGCCGGGTATCATCGCACTGTAACGTGTTGCGCTGCCCGTCATATTCATACTACGGATGAGTATGCGTAAAAGACTCAGCGTCATATGATGCTGTGCCGATTGGGCTTAGGAGGAGTGAACGCCCGCCAGCCCGTGCGTTACCAGAAATTTGCACTACTGCTCACGCACGTGTGAGCGTCTAACCGGGCGTATGAATTTTGAAATTGCCTGCCAGGAGGCTGACTGCTCATGATCCGCCGTTGCGAAGACCTCGACTTCGACATGATTTGGACAATCGTTAATGATGGCGCGAAAGCCTACAAAGGGATCATTCCCGCAGATCGCTGGACCGAGCCATACATGTCTCGCGAGAAACTGCAGCATGAGATTGACGACGGCATTGTCTTTTGGGGCTACGAGGAGGCTGGCATACTGGCAGGCGTAATGGGCATTCAAGCAGTGCAAGACGTAACCCTCATTCGACACGCCTACGTTCGCACCGCTAGCCAGAAGCGCGGAATTGGAGCGCGCTTGCTGGCTCATTTACGCGCGATGGCAGACCGGCCGGTCTTGATCGGCACCTGGGCGGACGCCGCTTGGGCGATCCACTTCTACGAAAGATACGGCTTTCAGCTGGTAGGCCGCGAAGAGAAAAATCGGCTGCTCAAGAAATATTGGACGATTCCAGAAAGGCAAATTGAAACTTCCGTGGTGCTGGCGGACGCGAAATGGCGGGCACCCAACGGCAAGGCATAGCTTTTTTCGCGATTTGCAGCACGACTGCTGGGTCGGGTCCGAGCGGACGTTATGCTATAAGTAACTCATGACGGTCCACGGAGGGCGTTCCGCGCGTTGAGTGTTTCCCCGGCCAGTGCTCCTCATTTTGAAATTTCACCGAATCCGGCATTTGTGGATGAAGATGTGCGCGTTTGTTTGCGCGGTCTGCCTGTTGCAGCGCTGATTTCCATTCATGCTGCGACGGATGATGACCAGCGCCGCCGTTGGAGTGCGCAAGCTCGCTTTCGCGCCGATGCAGCGGGATTGATTGATGCTTGCGTGCAGGAATCCTTGGGCGGCAGTTATCGCGGCGTTGCGCCGATGGGGCTTTTCTGGTCCATGGAATCTGCCGCGGCGAGCGCGGATGGTAGTTCGAATTTCGCGAAGAATACTACTTCGCCCGATTGCGTGGATTTCGAAGCTCCGCTCGGTGGTCATGTAATCGCTCGCGCCAGCCTCACGCGAAATTTTGTTGCGCCCGGAACTGTGACGCGCGATCTGAAGATACCGAACCAAGCGGACGGCGGCGCGGGCGCTGCTGCGGGCGAAACAACGGTGGGACGACTCTTTATTCCGCCAGGCCACGGACCGCATCCCGTGGTGATCGTGCTGAGCGGTTCCGGCGGCGGATTCGATCTCGACAAAGCCGCGGTGCTTTCGCGCCACGGCTTTGCCACTCTGGCGCTGGCATATTTCGGCGCAGCGCCGCTGCCGACGTGGCTGCATCGCATCCCGCTCGAATACTTCGACGCCGCGCTCACCTGGCTGCACGCACAGCCAGAAATTGATTCGCAGCGCACCGGAATTCTAGGCGTATCGCGCGGCGCGGAACTGGCGCTGTTGCTGGGCGCAACGTTTCCGCAGATTCGTGCGATCGTCGCATACGCTCCCAGCAGCGTGGCATGGGCCGCGAGCGGCCGCGCTAAGGCCACCGGCGAAATTATTCCCTGCTGGACTTGGTGCGGAAAACCGGTGCCGTTCGCGCCTCTGCCGCTGCGCGGATTTATGTGGCGCTCCGCGTTTCCGGTGGTGGCGCTGAAGCGTCCGGTGATGTTCCGTAATCTATTTCGCGCCGGGTTGCGCAATCGCGAGGCTGTGGAGCGCGCCGCAATCGCCGTGGAAAATATTCGCGGACCGATCCTGCTGATTTCCGGCGGCGATGACCACCTGTGGCCCGCCGCGGAAATGAGTGAAGCGATCATCGCGCGCCTCAAGTGCAACGGCAGCGCTCACGCCGCCGAGCATCTGCACTTCGCGCATGCCGGCCACATGTTGCGCTACCCCCACCTGCCGGTCACCGCCCGCGTCTCTGGCAATAAGCATCTCCGCGGCGCGCGATTCTCCTTCGGTGGGACGCCCGAGGCCGACGCCGAAGCTCAATCACAAGCCTGGCGCGGCGCCATCACCTTCCTTCGCGCCAATCTTTAGTCCGTTAGCCGGGACTGTGGCCAATCGCTTCGTCGGCCATTTGATGCGCCTTCCATGCACGCCAAGCCCCGCATAGCATTGTGTTAGAATGGGCTTCTAGTGCTGAAGGTCCTACAGAATCTGCTCGACCTGCAGAGCGTGGACACGCGCCTGCACATTGTCCGGGCGCGCCTCGCGGCGCTGCCCAAAAAAACAGCGGAGGTGGACGGCCGCGTCGCCGCCGCTAAAGCGGAGCTGGACAAGAGCAAGGCCGCGCAGCTCGCTACCGTAAAAGACCGTAAGAAATACGAACTGGACGTCGAACAGTGGAAAGACCGCGTTCGCAAGTACAAAGATCAAACCTCCCAGGTAAAGACCAACGAAGCATACAAAGCTCTGCAGCACGAAGTGCAGAACGCCGAAGACGAAATCGCCAAAGCGGAAGACCGCCTGCTCGAACAAATGGTCGCGGGCGAGGAATATGACCGCCGCATCAAAGCCGCGGAAAAATCCCTGAAGGAGGTGGAAGAAATCGCCCGGGGCGAGCGCGCCGAAATCGAAAAAGAAAAAGCAGCAGCAGAAAAGGAATTAGCCGAAGGCAACACCGAACGCGCCCGCGCCACCGCCGAGATTCCCGAAGACATGATGGATCACTACGATCGCATCATGAAGAAGCACGACAACGTGGCGCTCGCCGAAGTGCGCGACGAAAAATGCAGCGCCTGCGGCATGCGCATTCGCCCGCACGTGTTTCAGGAGATGCGGCGCTCGACCAGCCACGAAATGTTTCACTGCGAGACTTGCACGCGCATCCTCTATTACCTGGAACCGGCGGCTTCGGCGGCTGCAGCCGGACCGGTCGGCGATCCATCCGGCTCCACGCCCTCCCACAGTGAAAATTAAAACGAAACTGGCCAAGCACCACCACGCCGTGAGCAGCCTGCCCGCGGCAACCTTCCAGCAGCAACACATGGCGCATCAGTGAGTCCAACCCGAAAAGTCCCTCCGCCAGGCAGCGCGCGCCTTTTCGCCGATTCTCATCCGGCAGCGCCACCCGCCGGTGTGCACGTCGCGAATATTGACGGTGCCTCGCGCGGAAATCCCGGCCCCGCTTCTTACGCCGTGGTGCTGCGCGACCCCGCAGGAAAAATCGCGCTGGAGCTCGCGAAAAATATCGGCCGCGAGACCAACAACGTCGCCGAATATTTCGCGCTGCTCGCTGCGCTGGACTACGCGACCAGCCACAATATCGCCGCGCTGCGCGTGCGCAGCGATTCCGAATTGCTGGTGCGCCAAATGCAAGGCCGCTACAAAGTAAAAAGCGCGGACCTGAAGCCGCTGCACGAACGCGCCACAAAACTCAGCCGCCAGTTGCAATATTTCGCCATCGAACACGTCCGCCGTGAACTGAACCGCGACGCCGACGCGCTCGCGAACCTGGCGCTCGACTCCGCCGGCGTCCCGAAGTTCGAAGACCGCAAATCCCGGCTCGCGGACGGAATCGCGCCCGCTAACGCGCGAGAGAGTCGTTCTTCCGAAGCCGCCCGCCCGACTTTGACTCCGGCACCGACGACCCCGCGGCCGGCGCATGCGAATCCCTCACGCACCATCCGGGCGCGGTACGTCCGAGGAACCTTCGTGCCGGCCGATCCCGTGGACCTGCCGGAAGGTAGCGAAGTCACACTCGACCTCCGTATACCATTGAAACAGTAGAACTTACCCACCGAAGCACACGAATTCCCATACTGGAACTGTACCGGTTCGTGGTACTGACGCTCTATTGTTCCACCCTGCGCCAACCCGTAGCCTTGGTACTTCCAGGGGTAACCAGTGAGTTCATTGCTCGACAAGCTTCCCACGATTCTCGTCCTCTTCGTTCTGGTTGGAATTTTTCTATCGCTCCGCAAGCACGCGCCGTCCGCGCGAATCCGTTTATGGACGTACGCCTGGGCGCTGATTTTCCTACACTTTTTCATTCAAGCCTTCGAAACGCACACCGGCACTCTCGAAAATATTCTGGAGTCAATTGATATCGGTGCGCTGGAACTTTCCGGCGTGGTCTTCGTGGTCTCGATGACGCACGTCGTGGAAGACCGCAAGAAACGCCTCACGATGCTCGCCGTTCTAGCCTTGCCGACCGCATTCCACGCCGTCACTGCAGTCTTCGACTGGCACATTTACGGACTGATGGCCCTCGCGCTGGGAACGATTTTCTTCGGAGGCGTGGTATTCGCTCTGCGCAGCCTTCCCCGCGTGAAGCCCTACGCCATCGGCATCGCGGTCATTCTGGCCGTCAGCGGAGTCTGGTCGATTCACTCCCAACTCCACGGCAATGCTGATCTCGGCATCAACGCGATTCTCACGCTCACGTTCGGCCTTTGCGGAATTCTTTACTGGAAACGCTTCCCGCGGCCTTCACCGGGCGTGATTACCGTCACCGGAGGGTTCCTGACCTGGGGCGCGGTGTTTCCAGCCGGCGCGCTGGTCGCGCACTTTGCGCCGAAGCTGCAGATGAATCCCGAACTGTGGAACGTGCCGAAATTTTTCGTCGCATTTGGCATGATTCTGGCGCTGATCGAAGATAAATCCGGCGTGATCGAGCGCGCGAACGAACGCGAACGCGCCGCTAATAGACTCTTGCTGCAGCTTTCGCAAATCACCTCGCGCCTGCTCGCCGGCAGCGATCCAGCCGATCTCTGCGGGGAAATTACCGCCGCCGTCACCGATGCCACCAGCTTCCCACGCGCCGCGCTGTTCCTGGCGCGCGACGACCGTTCCCTGCGCCTCGGCGGCTGCACCGGATTTTCGTTGGCGGAAAAATCGCGCTTCGAAGAACGCAGCAAAGCGTGGACCATCGAGAAAGTGAAGGAACTCTGCAAGCAAGGGACGCAGCTGGGGAACAATTCCTTCCTCATCCGCTCGGCGGACGGAGGCGCGGGTTTCGGCGCCGTGGCTGCAGAACACGAGGTGCTCGTCCCGCTGGTTTCCTGGCGCGGCTCGCACCTGGGCTGCCTCTGCCTCGGTGCAGCGTCGGGCACCGAACACAGCGCAGCCAACGAAACTGCCGAAATTATGAAGCTCGAAGTGCTGGCTTCCGATCTTGCGGTGACCATCGAAAATTCGCGCCTGCATCATCAATTGGTGCGCTCGGAAAAACTGGCGGCGCTGGGCCAACTGGTGGCCGGTGTTGCGCACGAGTTGAATAATCCTCTCACCGGGATCTTGGGCTACGCGGATTTGCTGAGCGAGGAAGTGGAAGGCCAGAAGGCCGCGAAACGCGTGGAGAAACTCGGGGCGGAAGCGCGGCGCATGAAGCGCATCGTGGACGGCTTGCTGCGTTTTGCGCGCCAGAATAATCCCGCCGCGCGCGCCGCGGATTTCGAAGCCGCGCTGCACGACGTCATCCAGCTGCGCGAATTCCATATTCGCAAGCTGGGCGTGCACATGGACGTGCACGTCGCGCCGGATCTGCCGCGCATTTCCATCGGCGAAGACGAACTCAAACAGGTGCTGCTTAATATTTTGAATAACGCGATTGATGCGGTGGAAGAAAGCGCACAGCGCTCTATCTCCATATTCGCGACGCGCCAGGGCGACCGCGTATTCCTCCGCTTCGATGATTCCGGCCCCGGCTTCAGCGACCTGAACCGCGCCTTCGACCCGTTCTTCACTACCAAGCCGGTGGGCAAAGGCACCGGCCTCGGCCTCAGCATCTGCTACGGCATCATCCAGGAAGCCGGCGGCGAAATCGTACTGAGCAACAAGCAGCCCTTCGGCGCCAGCATCAGCCTCGAGTTCCCCGCCACAGTAGCCGAACCCGCCGTGCTGCTTACTGCGTAAACCTTCAGAAGAAATCAACTCGGGTCATGCAGGACCGATTCGTGCGTGCGCCAGGGCACGGCATGCCGTTCCCGTCTTTGCTAGCGCCGGCGTCTCGCCGGCTATTTTGAATTTGACGTTGCGGTCGGCTATTGTTTCAGCGAATACGAGCGATACAACGTGTCGCGCTGTGCGGGGATGTACCCAGCGTCGGAAATAATCCGGCGCAGTTCTGCTTCGTTGGTGCGGTTGCGCACGCCGGCGGCGTACACCACGTTTTCTTCAATCAGGATGCTGCCGACATCGTCGGCGCCGAATTGCAAACCCACCTGGCAGATTTTAATCCCCGGTGTGAGCCAGCTGGACTGGATGTGATCAATATTATCGAGGTACAGGCGGCTGATAGCCAGGGTCTTCAGGTAATCGAACGCGGTGGCTTCGGGAATCTTCTTTCCCAGCGGCGTATTTTCCGGCGCGAAAATCCAGGGGATAAATGCCGTGAACCCGCCTGTATCTTCCTGAATTCGCCGGATGGTTTCCAGGTGATTCACGCGGTGGCGATATTCCTCGCCGCAACCGAACATCATCGTGGCGGTGGTGCGCATACCCAGCGCGTGCGCGTCGCGGTGCATGCTCACCCACTCGTCTGACCGGCACTTCAGGCGCGAAATTTTCGCGCGAATTTCATCGTCCAGTATTTCCGCGCCGCCGCCGGGAATCGAATCCAGGCCCGCGTCGCGCAGGCGCGCAATCGTGTCGCGCACCGATAGGCCGGAAACTTCCGCGATGCAGCCGATCTCCGGCGCGGAAAAACAGTGCAAATGTATCTGCGGGAATTTCTGCTTGATCGAGCGCAGCATGTTTTCGTAAAACCCGATGCGCAAATCCGGATGCAAGCCGCCCTGCATCAGAACGCCCGTGCCGCCCAGCTCGATCATCTCTTCGATTTTTTCGTAAATGGATTCCAGGGGCAGGATGTAGCCGTCTTTCGCGCCGAGCGGGCGGTAGAAAGCGCAGAACGAGCAATACTCCGTGCAGAAATTCGTGTAGTTGATGTTGCGGTCGATCTGGTAAGTGGCCACGCGCGGGTCCGTCTTCGCGCGGCGCACTTCGTTCGCAGCCATGCCGATGCCGATCAGATCATCCGAATGGAAAAGCTCCAGTGCTTCTTCCTGTGTTATCCCCATGTGTTTCGCAGGGGCACGGCATGCCGTGCCCGCCGCTCAGTTTCCTCAAACCAAGTATACAGGATCATCCGCCCGCACGATGCCTTCGCGCAACACGGCCGCATAGACCCCGGCGCACCCCTCGTGCTCGCGCGCGACTTTCTCAAGCACCACAGGCGAACGCTCGGCCGTTTCGGAATCGAGTGTGATGATCACGCAGCGGCCATCCTTCTTGACCACCTGAACCGTCACCTTCTCGCCAATCCGCAGCGCGCGACCCACTAATTGGTTTTCGTAAAACGGTTCATCGCACTCCCAGCACACGTAAAAGTTCGCGCGAAAGCGCCGGGGATCGAGTGCCAGGCCGGTTTCCTCCGATAACCCGCGCACCGTGGCCAAGCCGAAAATCGAGACCGGCGCCGCATCCGTCATGGAACGCTCCGAAAAGCGCGGCCGCAGCGAATGGCCGAAGCGCCGCACCAGATACTGCGTGAAGTTCGCCTCGCCGGCCGCGAATTTCTCGCCTCCCGGAGTGAGTACTTCGGCAGCGTAACGCTCCAGGGCGGAAATTTCTTCCTCGACGGGCGGCGGATCCAGAAATCGCGGGCGAAGCAGCAGCCACTCGCGAACCTTGCGCGCGGTCATCCACGGAAAGGTGGATTGATCCTGCTCGTCAACGAACGCATAGACGCGATCGCCGACGATTCCAGCGAATGTGACGCGCGCGGCGGTTACATCTTCTCCCGCCATGCCTTTTACAGGATAACGTCGCAGCGCGGCGAGGGTTCCGATGCGCTCCACGCCATCACGCTCCGTGGCGAGCCGTGGACGAGGAGGCGGACGCGGATTGGGCGGCGGCAAATTCCAGCGGACGGTGGCGTGGAATGAGTCCGGCGGCCGCAGCCTTCTCGTAATAGAGATTCAGGCCCGCGAGATATTCCGGCTCCAGGCCGAAATGAATGTTGTCGGCGAGGTAGCGCTCCAGCGCGCGCGGCGGCATGTCCAACTTGATCGCCGCGGCCTCGGAAATTTCGCGCAGACGCTCGAGGCCGTACGCTTTCGACGTCTGAAAATCCGCCACCACTTCTGGCGTAATCGCGTCGCGACGCCCAGCCCAAATCGCCAGCACGCAGGGCTTGCCGGTCATTTCGCTCCACTGGTACGCCACGTCGTAAACGAAAATCGTTTCGAATCCCGGCACCGGCATGTCTTCCGGATCGCCTTTGCAACAATCGCCGCCGCCCGGAACTTTCACCGACAGCGCTTCCATCTTCAGTGCGATGCGCAGCGCCGGATCGCCGATCACCAGCGCTGCGTCGGCATTTTTCAGCATCTCGGAAACGTCGGGCGCGGTTTCGACAAATTCCGGCTGGATGTCCCAGTGTTCTGCGGCCAAAATCCGCACCAGCGCCTGAGAGCTGCGCGAACTGGCATCCAGCGCGATGCGCTTGGCGCGCTGGATCGGCCTCTTCGACACCACCAGGATGCTGCGCACTTCGCCTTTCGCCGCTACCGCTATTCCCGGAAGCGCCACCACGTTCTCCATGCGCTGATATTCGATCGAAGGGATGATTGCTACATCGGCGGCGCCGCTGCGCAAAGCTTCCGCGCACTGCGACGGCCACGTAAACGACAAATCGTACTTCCCCGCCAGCGGCCCGTCGGTAAATCCCCACACCAGCGGCGCCGTATTCAAATATTCAACAATTGAAATGCGAAGTTTGCTCATTCAGCGGCTCGCAACATGCGAATCGTCAATATAACACAAAGCTGTTCCTTGGCTTTCCGCATACGGATCTGCCTCACCCAGTCAGTCTGACCGACGATGCCGTCCTTCCACAATTAGACCCATGACCAATCCAATGGTCCCGTACACAATCGCATCAACTGGCGCCAGAATCAGAGCGACGCTCGGAAAAGGTGGTCGGGTGCCAAATACGCAGAACAAACTAGAGGCTCACCGTAGTGAAGCAGGAAAGCGCGCCTAGTCCGAGTGACAGCCTTGCGTAAAGCTTCTTCCTGCCACCTTCGTTCTATTTTCTCGCGATACCGGTATATTCGCGAACGCCGCTTCTCCATTTTCTCTTTTCACTTTTCTATTTTCTGCCGCCCTGAAATCGCACAATTTCATCTTCTGTGGGAATTTCCATCTCGCGCTTAACCAAGCCGCCAGGGAACATTTTCATGGCGTCTCCCTCACCTTTCCCCTGGACTTCGAAGGAGGCAAACACATACGGCAATCCTTCCGATCCCAATTCCGAATTGGCGCTGCAAATTTGGAAATGCAGATGCGGCTCGGAGGAATTTCCCGTGTTGCCGAGCAGCCCCAGCACTTGCCCGCGCGTGACCTTGTCGCCCACCTTCACGCGCGACGAGCCCGGCTGCATGTGCGCATAGAACGCGAACAAGCCATTGCCAATTTCCATGATCACGTGATTTCCGCCAATCGTTTCGAGCGTGATCGGCACCGCCAGCGATTTCGCTCCCGGCGTATTCTGCGGGATGCCCTCTCCCACCTGCGTCACCACGCCATCCGCCACCGCATGAATTTCCGTCCCGTACGCGCGATAGTTCTTGTTGTCGCTCGGGTCGCCCCTGTACGTCTTGCCGTCCGGATACACCTGCACCCAATCAATCGCGAAGCGCTGCGAAATATACGCGTGGCCATTGATGGGAATCAGCGCGCGGCGATGCACCGAATTGTTCGACGGCCCATTGCCTGCCAGCCAATCCTCTCCCGCAAGCGGCGAAGAAATCACCACCACGGGATGCTTGTCCACGATGGTCGGTGGCGTCACGATGGAGAGCGCCTCCGGGTAATCGCCGATTTTCACGCTGATGCGCTGCGCAATCGCCGCCGGAATATCCGCGAGCTTATCGAACGTGACCCACAGGAAAGCCGCGCCGAATTCGCCGGGCGCGAACTTGGAAACTTTTTCAGCGTTGGGAATTCCGGGATGAATGAACATCCCATCGAGTTCCGCGCCGGAAAAACTCGCCAGAGTTTTCTGCGCCGCATCCGCGGAGACCACCTCGATGCGTGTGAACGCGTACTCCCACTTATCCATATTCGAAATGTGCAGCTCATATACCAGATGCCACTTGTCATCGGCCTTGAACGCCGTCGGCGCGATTGGAATCACCGCATGGAACAGCGGCACCACGGGTTTTGGGGTGTGCTCGGGCTTGGGAGCCGTTTGCGCCGGCGCGGCCGCGGCGCCGGCGGATTCGGCGCTACGCGTGAAATCGAGCGCCTGCGCCGGCTCGCCGGTCTGCGTCCAACTCCCCGAAATATCGCGCCCGTTTTTCCTCAGCTTGCCTTCATACACGCCGCCGACGCGCGGCACTTCAAACCGCACCGCATCGCCGCGCAGCATCACGTTGCTCAAGGCCAGTACGGCATGCTGGTCCACGCTGTTCATCGTCCCACCCAGCTCGCCGCTGCTGGACTTCGTGATCGTCACCACCAAATGAAGCTGCCCGCCCAGCACCCCCGCCCACACGCCGTCAATGCCGTTCGCGGAATCCACGCTTTGCGCCATCGAGCCGGCGGACAAAAGGAAAAAGCCAAGCGCAGCGAAAAGCAGTAAAACGATTCTAGTCGGGATTCTCATCTGCATCCTTCGGCCAGCAGCTAAATCGCGATCCTTCTGTCTCTGCGGACTTTGCTTCGCTGCGGAAAACGCTTCGGCGGTCCGCAAACCTAGTGCCCCTGCTGCGCAACAGCGGCGCTTCCCGGTTCACGTTCGTCGCGAATTTGGTATTCCATGCGATTTTCCAACTGTGCAATCGCGCCCTTCGGTCCCACGGCCCATCCGTGCCCGTGGTCCAAAATGGCCAGAGCATTCAGATTCAGGGAATCCGTAGGCTTCCAGTGGATGCCAGCATCTTCGCTGATATCCTCGCCGTTCGGCCCGGCAGCGGCCAGCGTCGCTCCATCAACCCAAGCCACAGCGGAACGAAATCCGCCAGGCTGCTGCGCCGCCAGTGCCCAAGTTTTCCCGGCGTCCTGCGAATAGGCCGCCACGCGGCTCGGATTGCCGACGTCCTTGTAATCACCGCCCACCAGGACCAGTGCCGCATCTCGAACCGCAATCGAAAAAATTCCCGACGATGCATTGCCACTGACGATCGGTGTGCTGTTCACAGTCCACGAGTAGCCGGCATCGCTCGAGTGAAACACGCGCGCCGCGGGTCCGCCGGTAACGAAATAGATTTCGTGATCGTTGTAAACCGCCAGGCACGTCCCGCTGGCGGCGAAAGCTCCTTCGTTGGGAAGAGCAGCGGGCATGCGGTCGGTGGGCAGCTGCTTCCAATTTTGGCCGTCCTTGGTATGGAGGACCACGAACTTTCCGTCCATGGGATCGCCAACGGCGAAGCACTCGATATCCGAATCGCAAACCAGAGCATCGAGAAAAAATTCCTTGCGCTTGTCAGCGTACTGCAATGTCCAATTCGTGCCGCCATCGGTCGTTTTGTAAATCCGCGAATTGCCCGCGTCCCCGATGGACATCACGTAAGCTCTCCGCGCATCAATCGCCTGAATGCTGCGGAAATCAAGCGTCTCGCCGCCCAGGACGCGAAGCTGCTTCCACGTCTTACCCACGTCCTTCGATTGCAGAATCACTCCCTTGGACCCGGAAACCCAGACCACCGGCGCGGGAGCTCGGTGGGGATCCGTAAACTGCGCAATGCTCACAGCGCGCAAATTCGTATCAATGCCGCTCGTCCGCGCGGTCCACCATGGACGATCCTTGAAGGCGGCACGAACGAAAATCGTGGCAGCTAGAATAATTAGAAGGGAAGCGAGCAACTGTATCAGGTGGCGTCGCATGTCGCGCATTCTAGCAGCACTTTCATCGCAACGGCGGGACTTCCGTCGCGCAGCGCAGGTGCCGAGATTCGTCGGGATTTAGCCTCTGAAGCCACACCTTCTGAACAGGGCGAGCTTTAATTCGCCGCAATCTTTCCCCGAATCACGGTCACTGATGCAGCAGGCAATTCGTAAGAGGTTTCCCGCGTCGTATTTTCTTCCGCGTGCTTGATCGGTCCATCCGGATCCGCGAAGCCTTTCGTGTTGACCACCACCGGACGCTCCCCCGCATGCTCGTCGTGCGCCATGAAGCGCGTCTCCGCCGGCTGCCAATGATATTGTTCACGGCCGAAAGTGGAAATCCGCACCGGCCCAACGAACGAAGCCGCTCCACGCGCCGCCTCATCCCGAAAAAAAACTCGCACTGAGTGCGCATTCTGCTGGTCGCGGTTCACGATCAGCAAAGACCACAACCCATCCGGACGGTCGAGCGCGTAAGCCGTCACCAAAGCATGACCCGCGCCGTCGTCCACATCGCCCTTCGCCGCAAACACGCGATGTTCCGCGCTCCCCGGCTGTGCCCACTCCAGATTAATCAGCTGCGCCACGAAAAATTGCGCCAGCGGTTGCTGGATTTGATAGTCCGCATCCACCGTAAACATTCCGAAAGTTCCCGGAGAATCGTTGCAGCCATGCTCCATCTGCAGCGGCAAATAGTGGAAGTAATACATGCCGCTGCCCCCCGCATTGAGGAATGAGCCGACATAATCCGCGAGCCACAGCCCGGAGAAGAGGTCCATGTACGTCTCGCTCGCCGCAGACGAAAGATTTCCCTCGGTGATGAACATCGGAATATTCGCCGGCACACCGTCTTGCAGCCACACCTGCATGATGTGATTCACCAGCTCCGGCTCGTCGTACAAACTGCCCCAGGGAATCCGGCACGGGTCATAGGGATAATGCTCGAAGGAAAAAAACGCAAGATCGCCCAATCGCTGATGCTGCTTCAGATAATTCACAAAGCGCGCGGTCCAAGATACGTTGCCGTTCGCATCAGGCCAGACCTCGATGTCCCTGTTCACGCCCTGAAATGAAGGCCCGCCCAGCTTCAATGCCGGATTCACGCGATGCAGCGCCGTCGCCCACTGCACGTAAAGCGCGGCGTAATCTTCCGGCAGCATGTATTGCCCGTCCGCTTCTTCGCCCATCTCCACGTACGAAACCGGGTAATCGCGTTTCTGCAGGTAGGCCATCTCGGCCGCGGCGTTGTCGGGCGTGTCGTAAAGCAGCGCCACCGGAATCATCGCCGGCAGCCCGCGCGTCACGCCGCTGGTGAAAAACAAATCGAATCCCACCTGTGCCTGCTTGGTCGAACGCAAATCGGAAGGCTCGTGCCACGGATCCACCGAGGAGCAGTAAGTGGTCGTCTGCTCCTGGTCTGCGGTGTGACGGACCACGTCGTGAAATTTTCCATCCGCGGTGGTGGTCCCGATGAGCAGCTCGTAAATCGCATAGCCTACGCAATTCCGGGGATCGCCTGACCCGTGCGAGTCGCAAGTGTTGGAAGATTCCGTCATCAGAATGCGCAAAAATCGCACCGGCAAAGGATTCGCGCTCAGCTGCACGGTCGCCGTACCGCCTTGGCCGTTCGTGACCACGCCGCCGGGAAAGGTTTGCCACACGCCGCGCGTCGCAGCCTTGATTGGATCGTCTCCGGTCCAATACTGAACGATGTAGTGTACAGCGTACGGCTCGGCCCACTTGATCTGGATGCTCGTAATCTGCTGCAGTTGCGCCAGGTCCACCACGATCCATTGCGGATGCGCGGAATCGCTTTCACCGGTGAATCGTTGGGTCAGGTATGGATTGCTTTTCCAGTAGCTGGCGGGGTCTCCGTCCGTCAGGCGCGAAAAACCGGAGTTGTCCGTGCCGTCGTTGCGCGTGAATCCGCGATGCGGCAGCGAATAGCCATACGAATAGCGCAGAAATTCCGTGGGATTTGCGGAGCCGGTAAAGTAACCCTTACCGCTCGCGTCGCTCCAGGTTCCCTGCGGATTCCAATGCCATGCCTCCACCGCCAGTTCCGTATTCTGGCGAAAACTCACCGGCTGCCAGCCCGAACTCAGCGCTCTGTCCAGCGCGGGCTGCACCAGGTCCTTGTCTATGGCGTCCTGCGCAATACGGTCCACACCTGCGCCCAGCGCTTGATTGGGCACGAAGTGATTCGTCGCATGCGCCGGAGTGATATCCACCTGAATGGTTTGGCCCGCGCACGCAACGGCCGCTGCAAAAAATCCTAGAATAATTGCCGGGACAGAGATTGTGGCCTGCAAGGCGCGCCTCCCGCACTTTTTGTGGATCGTTCTTGCAGCGCAGAGTCTACAAGAATCGCTCACACTTCGCCTAATCCCGCCTGCGAATCATACGGGGTGCTCGATGCGTTTAATTCGCGCGGTTCCTAAGCGCACAAGCGAATAGTTACCTTGAAATGTTTTGTACTACCCGCGTACGCTGGCCGCAACTTCGATGGCCTCCGACCAATACCTGGGATGGCTGGCGCTTGCCTTGACGCCCGGCCTCGGCGCGCGCATGGCTGGAAAACTGCTCCGCGCGATGGGCAGCCCCGAAGCGATCTTCAGCGCCTCGCTGACCGAACTGGAATCCCACCGGCTGACGGCAGCCGTCGCGCAAGCAATCCATAGCCCCCAAACCCATGAGCGCCGCGGCGAAGGCACTGGCTCGGGCGCATGGTGCTGGAATCCGCCTGCTCACTTGGGACGGGCCGGAATACCCGCAACGCCTGCGCTAAATTTATGACCCACCACTCATCCTGTATGTTCTTGGAAACATTGAACTTCTTAACCGCCATATGATTTCGATCGTAGGATCGCGTCGTCCAACCCCCTGCGGGAATCAAATGGCGGAGTAGCTGGCAAGGGACTTGGATGATCGGGGCCTGGTAATCGCGAGCGGCCTCGCCCGCGGCGTTGATTCCTGTGCGCATCAGGGTGGCCTCAGCTCGCTTTCAGGTGCGACGGTTGGCGTCCTGGGCTGCGAAATTGACGTGATTTATCCCAAGGAGAACAAGAAGATCCTCGCTGAGATTGAGAAGCGCCGGGCGATTCTCTCCGAATTCGCAATGGGTACCTTCCCCGGCCCCCAGAATTTCCCGATTCCGAACCGCATCATTTCGGGAATGTCCGTCGGTGTTGTGGTCGTCGAAGGGGCGCAACACTCCGGCTCGCTGATCACGGCTCGCCTGGATATGGAATTCGGGCGCGAAGTCTATGGAGTTCCCGGCAACGCAACTCAGCCCACCAGCTGTGGCCCCAATCAGTTGATTAAACAGGGCGCTAAGCTGGTCACAAGGTGGGAAGACGTGATCGAAGAGCTGCCGACGCTGATCCGCGCCGAGCTTTTGCCGGTAGAAACCGCCGCCAGCGAGGAAAGGGCCCTTCTGGTCGAGAAGCACTTGGCTCCCGCGGAGGGCACTTTTTACCATTTGCTTGGCGTGGACGAATCCCGCCACGTGGACGATCTGGTCGAGCTTCCGGGGCTGACTTCTTCAGAAGCGCTGGCCTCACTGTTTGACCTGGAGCTCAAAGGCGTGGTACGTCAGTTGCCAGGGAAGCAATTCCTCAAAGTCCTGTTGTAACCAGCCGGGACAATTACAGCTAGGATGGAACTTCGCCGCGAACTAGAGAACCGCGGCGCATAAAAACGCTTGTATATAATGATAAGAAGTCCGCAAGATAGCTAAAAGCATCCAATGCAGGCATGAGGGAATAAACGAGAGCATGGCAAGATCACTGGTAATCGTCGAATCGCCTGCCAAGGCGAAAACAATCAACAAGTATCTGGGCCGGAATTACCTGGTCAAGGCTTCCTATGGCCACGTGATGGACCTGCCCAAGAAAACGATCGGTATTCTTCTGCCCGGTCAGGAAAACAGCAAAAAGAAGAAGAAACGCAAGGCCAAAGCCGGCGCCCCGGAAAAGAAGGTGGCCAAGCCCGTGGTCGTCACGGCGCAGAACATCTTCGAGCCGACCTACGAAGTAATTCCCGGCAAGATAAAGGTCATTCACGATCTGCAGAAAGCGGCCCGTGGAGCGGACGCGATCTACCTGGCGGGCGACCCGGACCGCGAAGGCGAAGCCATCTGCGCTCACCTGGCCGAAATCCTGGGCAAGCCCAAGAAGTACGCGGATTTGGTGGTGCACGAAGAAAAGGAGGGCGGGGAGAAGGCGCCCAAGCCGGCCGCCAAGAAAGAACCGCCTAAGACCAACGGCGCGCCACCTAAGATTTACCGCGTGATGTTCAACGAAATCACACAAAAGGCCATCAAGGCCGCTTTCGAGCATCCTTCCGAGGTGAACGAAAACCTGGTGGACGCGCAGCAGGCCCGCCGCGTGCTGGATCGCATCGTCGGCTACAAGGTTTCGCCGCTGCTCTGGAACAAAGTGCGCCGCGGCCTTTCCGCCGGACGGGTACAGACCGTGGCGCTGCGCCTGATCGTCGAGCGCGAGCAGGAAATCCGCGCCTTCATTCCCAAGGAATATTGGACCATCCACGCCCTGCTCGACGCCGGCACGCCGCCGCTGTTCGAAGCCAAACTCAGCAAGTTCAAGGGCGAGGACATCGAAGTTCTGAATCAGGAGGCTGCCGACAAGGTTGTCGCCGCCGTGCAGAAGGCTAAGTGGCAAGTCGCTTCGGTAGCGCAGAAAGAAAAGCGGCGCAACGCTCCTCCGCCCTTCACCACTTCCAAGCTTCAGCAGGCCGCTTACAATCGTCTGCGTTTCACCGCCAAGCGCACCATGTCCCTCGCGCAAAAGCTCTATGAAGGAATCGAGCTGGGCAACGAAGGCTCGGTCGCGCTGATCACCTATATGCGCACGGATTCGGTGCGCGTCTCAAACGACGCGCTCGATCAAGTCCGCGCCATGATCCCGGAACGCTTCGGCGCAAGCTATCTGCCGGAGAAACCCAATTTCTACAAGTCGAAGAAGGACGCGCAGGAAGCCCACGAAGCCGTGCGCCCCACCGACGTGCTGCGCGCGCCCGAGGACGTCCGCCCGTTCCTCGAAGACGATCTCTTCAAGCTTTATCAGCTGATCTGGCAACGGTTCGTCGCCTCGCAAATGCTGCCCGCGATTTTCGATCAGACCACCATAGACATTTCCGCGGGCGATTACACTTTCCGCGCCACCGGGTCAGTCCAGAAATTCGACGGCTACTTGCGTGTCTACCAGACCCCTGTGGCCGGCGCCGACCGCGAAGACGATGAGAAGGACGACGAAGGCGAGGGCCGCTCCCTGCCGCAAGTCCGCGAAGGCCAGTCGCTCCGTCTCGATCAAATTCGTCCGGACCAGCATTTCACCGAGCCGCCGCCGCGTTACAACGACGCGACGCTCGTGAAAGAACTCGAAGAAAAAGGCATCGGCCGCCCATCCACCTACGCCGCCATCATTTCCACCATCGTCGAGCGCGAGTATGTCACCAAGGATCAGGGCCGATTTTCGCCGACCATGCTCGGCGAACGCGTCAGCGTCCTGCTGGTGAAAAGTTTCGAGGATATTTTCGACGTGGGCTTCACCGCGCGGCTGGAAGAGGAGCTCGACGAAATCGAAGAAGGCAAGCTTCCCTGGCGTCAGGCCGTGAAGGAATTCTGGGATCCCTTCGTCGTCGACCTCGATAAAGCCGATGAGCAAATGCTGTCCTACAAAGCCGGCATTCCCACCGGGCTGAAGTGCGAAAAATGCGGCGAAGGTGAACTGCTGGAGCGCATTTCCCGGCACGGATTTTTCCTCGGCTGCAATCGCTACCCCGATTGCGATTACATCAAGGATCTTTCGCCCGAGCTGCCCGCTGAAGCCGACGGCGTCGCCAAAATTGAATATTGCGACAACTGCGGCAAAGAGATGGTCATCAAGCGCGGGCGTTTCGGCGTTTTTCTCGCCTGCAAGGGCTACCCTGATTGCAAGACTACCCGCCGCCTGGTCAGCGGCACGCGCATCGCGCGCCAGCCCGACGTTCCCCTCGACGAAAAATGCCCGCTCGACGACGCGCAGCTCCTGCGCCGCCAAGGGCGTTTCGGCGATTTCGTCGGTTGCACCAATTATCCGAAGTGCAAGTACACGCGCCCCATTACGCTTGGCATCAAATGCCCGAAGTGCAACGAAGGAGAATTCGTCCGCCGCGGCATTTCGCGCGGACGCGGCGCCGGCCGCATCTTCTACGGCTGCAGCCGCTATCCCGATTGCGATTTCACCACGCCCCACGAGCCGATCAACGAGCCGTGCCCGAAATGCGGCGCGCCATTCATCGTCGAAAAGCGCACCAAGCAAGGAAATTTCCGCACCTGCATAAAAGAAGGATGCGATTGGGAAATTGAAGCGCCCGCGCCAGCCGAAGGCGCAGCTACAACCGCGACGACCGCAGCAGCGCCGCCAGTTTCAACTGCCGCCTCTCCCGCCGCCAATTTCGTTCACCCGCAAGAACCTGCGACGGTAGGCGCCCGCGACAAATCCTAAACAGGTTTTTCGCCGTGCGTCGGCATAGCCCACACCAACGCCCCGAGCGCCACAATCACCGGGAAACATTCAATCACATACCGCGGCTCTACCGTCTGCAGCTGCGTCATCGCCAGCGTGCGGATCGCCACAAACAAGATTAAGAATATCGCCGCCAATTGCGCGCGGCATCGCCACCATCCGACCGCCGCGAGCGCCCCATACGCCAAGCCCAAAACCGCAAAGCACAAAGTGACGCCAAAATCCGCCGGATTCCATCGCCAGTGCTCCCCCACCGGCCACAGCTTCCCCGAATAAGGCAGCAATTCGATGCGCGGCGTAAACCACATCGCAGCAATTCGCTGCGCAGGCACGAACAGGTAAGTGCGCAGTGGCCGGCGCGCAGTCCGCTCTGCCGCCAGCACCGCAAACTCCCGATCGAGCACCGGCGTCAGCTGCAAATCCGCGTTGTACTTTTCCAGCAATCCGGCCACCCGAGCCCGCTCCGCGTCCGAATCAAATGCCGCGCGCGGCACGGACTCAATGCCGATCGGCTGCTTCCCCAGCGTCCATGTCACCAGATAGGCCTCGCCAAATCGCGTCATCCACGTTTGCGTCCACGCAAAATAACCCCGCGGAATAAAATCTCCGTAAGTCTGCGCGTAACGCGGCCCCAGAAATTCCACGCGCCCGAATGTCCGCGCATTCCGTGTCGCCCACGGCGCCAGTGGCATCAGCAGGCCAACGCACATCCAACACGTCGCCAAAATCAACTTCGGCCAATTCGCGCGCCGGTACCAGCGCACGCACAACGCAATCCCGGCTGCGGCCAAAACCAGCGGCGTCTCCGGCCGCACCAAAGTTCCCAATCCCCCAACCAATCCCAACAACAGAAACCACCCAGCGAACAAGAGCGTCTTTCGCTGCGCCGTCGCACTCGCTGACAAATCCAGCCCCGGCTCAGTCAAAAAATAAACAAACACCCACACCGCCAGCGTTGTAAAAAAAATAGCCAGCGTTTCGGTCAGCACCACCGCCGTATAATCCGCGGTAAAAGGACAGAGCGCCGCCATCCACAACGCCGCGGTCCCTACCATCGCGCGCCGCGAAACCGGCGCCAGCCGCGCCGCAACGAGTGCCGCGAGCACACAGGCACCCAAATCGACCAACGTCTGCACGACCATCACCACCCGCGCGCTGCGCCCCATCGCAAAATAAATCGCCGCAAGAAACGCCGGGTACCCCGGCACACGCATATCCACCGCGGCTAGCGAACCGCCCACGTACAGCCCATACACTCCGTGGTCCAGCCAATTCCGCGCCAGCTCCTCGTAGAATTTGGTGTCCCCGGAATAAAACGGAAAGTGCCAAATGAAGAACAAACGCAGCCCCAGCCCTGCCGCCAATGCCGCGCCGAGTTGTATGTAGGAAAAAGGGCGAGCGCTCATCTCATCGAATTTCGCAAACAATTGTGCGTGGAATCAGCGAATCAGCGGTCCACCAAAGTCGCGTGCGCAGGAAATCAGCGTCGCCGCGCGCCGCTACTCGAATCGCCGCCAACGTGTTCCGCAACGAGTTTAGGCGGCGCCGTATTGCGCCAAGCCGCCGCCAACGCCCGCATCACGCTGGCCTTCTTCGCAACTTTCAGACGCACGTACGTGGCCCCGCGCCGTCCCCATGCTCCATTCACCGGCGCAAACACTTTCGGCTCCGCGCGCACGAAATCCTTCTGCTGGTCCGGGAAAAGCTTCACCATCCCCACGCCCATCTCCGGATACCCCAGCGTCGCGAAAATTTTTCCGCGCACGCGAAAATCCGGATGGTCCATATGCGCGCTCTCCGTCGCTTCCGGAAAACCAAGCGCCAATCGTCGAAAATCCGTCTCCGTCATCGCCGCAGCTCCACGCGCGCCAAACTGCATCGCATCATCAACGCTAGCTTACCCGAACCAGCCCGCCGTTGCTCGTCCTCTACAGACACGTACAAACATGCGCGCGATCTGACCCTAACGCGCACACTCCGCCCGCGTCTCTCTCACCATGCGGTGTAAACTACTCTCGGCCCAGTGAAGAATTCTGCGGCGATGCCGATACCCGCAGTGTCGCTTCGCACAAAGGAAATCCATGGGCTGGCGCAAATTATTCTTTCCGGCAAAAGTTCATTCCCGCCGCGCGCTGGTTCCGCTGACCGCAGTTTCAAAGGCGAACAGACGGCGCAATCATCGCGTCTCCGCGTTCCTGCCGGTCTTCGTCTATGGTCACTCCCACGATGGACCGTTCACCGAACACGCCGTCACGCTGAACGTCAGCGCTAACGGGGGATTACTTTCACTTTCGCGCGCACTGGCGCCGTCCCAGCAATTCTTGGTGGCCAACGTGCAAACGAATGAAGAGCTGCCCTGCCGCATCGCGCGCTCCATAAAAACGGAAGCAGGCGCCACGCTCGTCGGCTTCGAATTCCTCCGACCCGCACCGCGCTTCTGGTCCATCGAATTCAGGCCCTAGCGTCACAAACGCGCTCGATCGATCTCGATACAGTGTCACGCCGAAAATACTCAGACCCTCGTCGCAGTTCCCAAACTCCGGGCCATTTCTTCCAGCGCTTTCGCAAACTCCGCAGGCCGAAGCGCTGGCAATCCCAGGCATTTTTTTCCAGCATCAACGGCGGGCAACCAGAAGCAGCTCGTTTCGAGGGGGAAGCAAAGGAACGCAGTAACCGCCAGTCCGGCCAAAATCCCCAGCATTCCAATGCCGGTGCCATCGGAGAGATGGATATCACTGAGCACCACATCCACTCGTATCGAGCCCAGCAGCTCGCGGGCCGTCCGCATATTGCCGGCAAAGTGGCAGCGGAATCCCCAGCGCCGCAGCCGGTTCGTCAGGCGGTTGGGCGATTGAAAACTCTGCCCCACGAGAAGCACGTCCATTCCGGACAATGTCATTTCTCAGTCCTCACATCGCTGCGCTTCACTCGTGGTAGCGCGCATGCGAACAACGATCGTGGATGAACGTCGCTGCGAAATCGAAATTCGCGTTAGTGAGCGTTACGGGCATGGGGAATTTAAAAAGTTGCGGAAAACCGCGGCGGGCAAGCCGTCAAGCGGATCTGTGAAACGAACAACACTCTTTCAACAACGTAAGGTTCCTCACGCCGCCCAGTTTCTGAACCTTGATTGAATCCATGGCCAGCGTAGCAAGCTTCATCGCGCGCACTTCGTCGCTATAATCCGCGGGATTTTCCAGCTGCTGCCGCCGAAAAACGATCGCGAACTCCGCTTCGCGGATCAACCGCGCCAACGTGTCCCGATCCGGCTCGTCCACGGCTCTGATAAAAGCTTCCTGCCAAAGTACCGGCCTAAGATCGTGCATACGTTCCCTCCAGCGGCATAGGGGCTAGGGTGGGAGTGAGGATGGCCCGTAGTACTCCGCTATAATTCACGTCAAGTGCAGAAATTAGCGACACTAGTTTGGATGCCTAGGTAAACAATCGGTTACATCAAATATTTTATATTCCTCGCTGGGGCCCGATCCGGTTGTCCGCGAGCCCGAATCTCAATTCCGAGAGAGGCCGACGCGCAGAACTGTACACAATTGTACAGACGCTCGTCCGAGGCATCATTATGATTGCGGTCTAATTCAGTGAAACAGATGGCGGCCGTGTCTTGGGACAGGGCATTACGTGCGGCCGTGTCACGACGAAGCAATCAAGAAACTGAAATGGGGGAATCGAATGCCCGACGATTCGTTTGAGAAGGCCCGCAAAGCGTTCTTCAGAACCGTAACGACAAGACCGCAGCCGATCCCGCCTCCAGCCGAGTTCCTCACACCGCAAAACGATGCCGCCGCGGAACAAGTCTCACCGGCCCCTCGCGAGGCGATCGCCGCGAAGTTTTGCTGAAAACTGTAAATCGCAGCCGACACGCCTCAGCAGTTCTGCGGCGGCGACATTCGACTCCCGATGTGCATTCTCTCTTTCGCGCTCGGCGAATTCTCGCCATTCCCCTAAAAGACGGTTTGTGCTGATTAGAACAGATTTCCGTTTTTCACCGAGGTATAAACAGCCCTGCCTGCTGCTCTGTTTGTTCTCGAACTTCGCGGGGCATCGAGGAAAACGAAATGGTTGCAGACCGCACGACAGATTTTTCGCCCGCATATACTGCGTGGCTCCGCAAACCTGTCGTGTTGCTCGTTGTGATTCGTCAATGCCACGTCCCTATCCCTTGCAGCATTCTCGGTGAGTCAGCCGGCGCCCTGCGCGTTCGCTTCAAGCCAGGATGGGAGATGGATCTCCGGAAGGAACTGATCTTGGCCGTCGAAGAGGATGCCGCCGCTCCGGATTCTTGCGTAAATTGACGCGCGCCGCGCGTTTCTGGCCGTTCGCCCCGGATTGGGATGCTCGTCGGCTGGTCTGGATTTTGCAATAAAAAGGAGACTCACGATGCTGCTTCTAATTGTTGTTCTGCTTTTGTTGTTCGGTGCGGGCGGTGGTTACTACGGGTATTCCCGTTGGGGCACGGGCGGGGGCATGGGAATCCTCGGGACAGTCGTGCTCATCGTGGTGGTCTTGTACCTGGTCGGCGGATTGCGCTGACCTCGACGGTTGGCTAAGCTCTCGACAACACCCTAGAAGAGTCCCGATATTCTGAGCGTCGCTCATCCCTCCCGATTTAATTTCTTGGGAAGGGTGGGTAGGTTTTGAATTTCTCGGCCGTGGCTTTCAGCGCCACACCATTGTCCACCGAGAGCTTGCCAAACCAGGTCTCTGCACGTAAACCCGTGCCAGCCATGAAAGCGAATATCACACGGAAACTCGATGCCGATGGCTTGCGCGAAGCCCGCCTATTGGCGGTCGAAGAGGGTCTTTCTGTGAGCGCCTTGCTCGCTGCAAAGCTCGATGAGATCGTGCGCCGGCGCAACGGATGCGACCGCGCTTGGAAGCGCGCAGTAGCCAGACTCCGCAAAGGTCTCGATCTGGGTTGGACACGCCCTCGCTCGCGCGACGAACTTCATGAGCAATAAGGTTTTCGTAGACACCAACTTCCTGCTGTACGCTTCGTCCTCTCTGAAAACTGCAGGTTCCGGATCATTTTCGGCCAGGTAGTACCGGTTCTGTACCCAATCTGAACCGCGTCTGTCCGTTCGCCCAGCTGTTTTCCAATTCGTTCAGTGCTAGCCTAAGTCGGAAACCAAAAGATGAAATCGTACTCACAATCACGAAATTCCCGCCGCCACCCGGCTTCGCTGCCGCGGATCCAAGAGGGCCCCCGCGCCGGTCACGGGTCGCGGATCGCCGGTCGCGCCCAGCCGTTCTCTCATCACTGATCACCGCACACTCGCCACCGCCCGAATCAATCGCTAGCGAAACATAATCGAAAACCGATCCAACTGACTGAAAACAAACAACAGCGACGCAAATCAATCGCTAGTTTTTGTCGCGTTTTTCGCGCTTACGTCACTGTCTTCCAAGCCCCGCGAAACCGCCAGCGCATCTCACGATCGACCGCTCACCAATCGCTAATGACCCTCCAGGAATCACTCGCCTCTCCAACTCCAAGTCACGGTATAATCATGCTTTCCAACGCGCAGCGGGCGAGTCTAATCGAAAGCCCCGCAGCGCGGCCGGCCACAGGCAGCTGGCGTGGCAGGAAACCGGCTACGGCCAGCGATCATCTAATTCGCAGCACTGATATTGCGGCACTAATATTGGGCACTACAAAGGACAACGCATGAGCCCGCTTGGCAAGAAAATTATTCTGGGGATTTCAGTTCTGGTGGTCGCCTATGCCGCCACCGGATACATGCTCGGCCGTTCTTCCGACGACAAAGCGTACCGCGCGCTCACCGTCTATAGCGAAGTCTTGGAACACATCCAGCGCGATTACGTGGACGATCCCAATATGCACGCCGTCACCAACGGTTCGCTGCACGGCCTGCTCGATTCGCTCGACCCGCAATCGGCCTATCTGAGCCCGCTCGAATACAAAGACTTCAAGGAAAAGAGCGCCAGTAATCCGCCCGCGGAAACCGGACTCGCGCTCACGCGCCGCTTCGGTTACATCGGCGTGATCGGCGTGCTGCCGGATGGCCCCGGCGCGAAAATCGGCCTGCGCATCGGCGACATCCTGGAAAAGATCGCCGGATTCACCACCGGGCAAATGGCTATTGACCAGGCGCAACTGTTGCTGAAAGGCAATCCCGGAACCACCGTGCAGCTTTCCGTGATTCGCCGCGGCAAAGCCGAACCGCAGGAAATGAACATCACTCTCGCGAAGCTCACCGCGCCCAAGCTGGTGGAAGACCGCGTGAGCGGCGACGTCGCTTACCTCCGCGTGCCGGAATTCACTCCGGGAGTTTCGAAGCAAATCCGCGAAACGCTCGTGCAGTTCCAGAAATCCGGCGCGAAGAAGCTGATTCTCGATCTGCGTGATTCTTCTCTCGGCGACGACCAGGAAGGAATTCTTACTGCGCAACTTTTCCTTTCTTCTGGCACGATTGCCACGCTGAAAGGCCAGACGGTAACGCCGGTCGTCTCTGCCGCCGACGCCACGAAAGTTGTTTGGACCGAACCTGTCGCACTGTTGATCGGTAACGGTACCGCCGGACCCGCCGAGATCCTTGCCGCCGCGATCGCGGACAACAAACGCGGCAGCACCGTCGGCGAGCGCACTTACGGCACCGCTTCGCAGCAGAAGCTGATCGAAATGGACGACGGCTCCGCGCTGATTCTCACCGTCGCGAATTATTTCACACCGGGTAACAAGGACATTCCCGCAGAGGGCGTGCCGCCCACCGCGGAAGTGCACCCTTCGATTGACGATCTTCTGGCGCAGGCCGATCTCACGCAGCCGGCCGCGCTGCCCAGCTCTTCGCCGGAGGACCCTGTCGTGAAGAAAGCCATCGAATTATTGCAGGGCGCGCCCGCGGCAGAGAAGAAAGCGGCCAAGCTGTTGCACGGCTGGCAGCAACTGGCCGCTTAATTTTGCCATCGCGCGGCTCGGTGCGGATTTTCGCGGCATGCGCCGCCGTGATTCTTCTCTTTCTGGCCGGCTGCGGCAAAAAGACTCTTTCGAAATCCGAATGGCGCGCCATCACCGGCGAAATTGTCGCCGCTGCGCAGAAAATCAACGGCCGCAAATCCGAAATCGCTATTCGTCCCGAGCTGCATCCTGCGAAACACGGCGCGTCAAACGCGCTCGCTGCTGACAACATCTACATCTCACTCAGCGATCCGTCGCAGACCGCTGCATTCGCGCAATCTCTGCAAGGCATCGCGCGCAAGCACGATCTATCCGTCACCGAGACGGATTCCAGCGGCGTGATCCGCTTCGACTACACGTTTCACGGCGCGCGCACGCACACGGTTCACGTGGTCACTCCGCTCGCCGCACGCGCTGTGCATCCATCAGCGCCAGCGCGACAATCCACCAGTGCCAGCAATCCGAATCCGCGCCTCGCCATCATCATTGACGACCTCGGTTACGACCACTCCGCTGCAGATGCCGTGCTCGCGCTCGGCTTTCCGCTCACCGTTTCGGTGCTGCCGCATTTGCCGCTCTCGGGCGAACTCGCCGAAGAAGCGCAGCGCCGCGGCGATCAGGTGATGCTGCATCTGCCGATGGAATCCGAAACGGACGGAGCCAAGCCGGAAGACATCGAGCTGCGCGTGGGAATGAGCGCCGCGCAAGTGGACACAACTCTCGCGGGAATGCTCGAAACCGTTCCGTACGCTGCCGGCGTGAACAACCACCAAGGTTCGCGCGCCACCGCCGATCCGGCGTTGATGCAGGCGTTGATGCCCGCGCTTCGGCAACGCGGACTCTTCTTCGTGGACAGCCGCACCGACGCGAAGACCGTCGCTTACGACATGGCTGAACGCGCCGGCGTTCCGGCCGCGTCACGCAAGGTGTTCCTCGACGACATCGCGTCGCGTGACGCGATCCTCAAGCAGCTCGACCTCGCCGCCCGTGACGCGCAGCGCGACGGCTTCACCATCGCCATAGGCCACCCGCGCCCGGCCACCATCGCCGCGCTCGCCGAAGGCGTTCCGCCGCTCGAAGCACGCGGCATCCATTTGGTATTCGCGTCCGAATTGGTGCACTGAACTGGTGCGCTAAAGGGCGAAGATTCGCGAAGGGATTCTGCGTAGGAAACGCGGCAGGTTTCGCGGGCGTGTGGACGAAAGTCCTCTTGCGCGGCGTCTAGTAATCTCCGCCCGCTTCCTCAAACATCGGCGTGGTGCGCACGAGCCGCGCCTTGGTGCCATCGTGCACGGCATACTGCACCGGGCGCCCGTCCTTATGCTTGCCCCACAGGCTGCTGGCTCCGTATTCGCCGTTCTTGTTCACCGCGTAGAATTGAATGTGGAATCGCTTCAGCCGATCGGGAAACGGCTTGTAGTTGCGCACCACGCGGTGCAACGCTTCCAGGCACGCGTCGGCGGGTGACGAACCCTTGCGCATCATTTCCACGATGGCGTGGCCACCGGCGATCTTGATATTTTCCTCACCGCGTCCCGTGGAACCGGCCCCACCGACTTCGTTATCCACAAAAAGCCCGGCACCGATCACCGGCGAATCACCCACGCGGCCTGCAATCTTCCAGGCCAGCCCGGACGTAGTGGTTGTGCCGGAAATATCGCCCTTTGCGTTCACTGCGAGGCAATTGATGGTTCCCGTCGGCGGATGCATCACCACATCTTCAAGGTGAGCGCGCCACGCCAGTTTCTCCGGCGTGTCCAGAAGTTGCGTGAGCGTTTCTTTCCATTGCGGACTGTCCAGCCCGGGCCGCCAGTTTTCGGAAACCGCCGCTTTCCACGCCAGCCAGGCGATTCGCGAACGCTCCGTCAGAAGGTTCATGGGCGCAAAACCTTCGTCTTCGGCAAAGTGCTGCGCGCCCGAGCCCACAATGAAGACGTGATTGGTTTTTTCCATCACCGTTTTCGCGACCAGGGAGGGATTCTTGATTTTTTGGATCGACGCGACAGCTCCCGCGCGGCGCGACGGTCCGTGCATCACACTGGCATCCAACTCGACGACGCCGTCTTCATTGGGCAAACCGCCATAGCCCACGGTATCGTCATTGGGATCGTCTTCCACTTGCGTGACTACCGCGAGCGCCGCATCCAGCGTGTCGCCACCCGATTTGAGCAGCGCCATTCCGTCATCGAGATGCTGCAAGCCATTGGCCGAAGAGATGATCAGTGGACGAACGCCCTGCGCTGCCGCTGCAAGGCCCGCTCGGCGGTCGGAATTGCCCGGGATGGTACGTGGGGGATCGCCGGCACCAAAAAGACGTCGCGTCGTTGCGGCAATCCCGCCCGTTAGTGTGGCTAGAAAGAACTTTCTACGAGTCCATTTATCCATTGGGGACCCTCTCCATTACCGCTGGCAAACTCAGCCGCGAAGCCCGAAGCGGCGGTTCGATTGATGCGTCAGCTTACGGCTGGAAACCGACGCTGCGCCACAGCTCGGCGCAGTTGTACATTGTGCCGTTGGTGATTACGAATTCGACTTTGCGAATGTTGTGAATGGATTCGAGCGGGTTGGCGGCGAGAATCATCACGTCGGCGCGCTTGCCCGCTTCCACGGTGCCAAGTTCCTTGTCGAGGCCCATGACGCGCGCGGGCACGATCGTCGCGGCCTGAATCGCTTCCATCGGCGTGAATCCGGCTTGCACGTATAGCTCGATCTCGCGGTGCAGGCTGTGTCCGGGAACGGTCTGATCCGTTCCGGCCACAATCGGAACGCCCGCTTTATGCAATGCGCCAATCACGGCGAGTTCTTTCGCAAATACTTTCTCGTCGATGTCGGCGTTGGGCGACGGTGGCCCGACGTCTGCCAGTATGGCTTGCAGTTGCGGCGCGACTTTTACGACGCCGGGCTCGATGCTGGCCGCAGGTTTCGCGGTGCTGGCGGTGAAAAATTCGAACAGCGCGATCGTGGGGTCCACCACTGTTCCGCGTTCCACCAGAAAACTAATCGCCTTTCGAGCTTCCGGCGAATTCAGATCCAGGTTTGCTCTGGCGTTGGCGTGATCGAGGCGGCTGGCATCGTCGGGAAGTGGCGGCACCATGATGTCCACAATGTAGGGAATGTGATTGATCTGGTCCTGGCCGGCTTCGATCGTTTGATATGCGTTGAGGCCGATCGGGACGTGTCCCGTGACCGTCATGCCCAAGCGATGCGCTTCATCGGCGACGTCCTTCAACTCTTCCAGCTTTACGGAGCTGTAAATCTTCATCTGTTGAAAGCCGGCATCGTGGTATTTGTCCGTCCACATTTTGGCTTGCTCGGGCGTATCAACGCGCGCTACGCCAATCGCGCTGGGGCCGGTGCCATCCACAATTCCCGCGAGGAGCAACCGCGGGCCGAGGCCGCGGCCATTGCCCACGGCATCGCGCACGGCGGTGATGAATTCGAATTCATTGCCGCAGTCGCGGACAGTGGTGGCTCCTGCGGCGAGATAAATCGGGCCCCACTCGACTTGCTCGAAATGGGCGTGCATATCCCAGAGGCCCGGGAGAATCGTCTTTCCGCGCGCATCCACGCTTTGCGCGCCGCTGGGAATTTTCACGCGGGATTTCGGCCCGGCGTCTATGATTCGGCCTCTTTCGATCACAACGACGGAATCAGGGACTGGGTCGCGGCCGGTTCCGTCAATCAGTGTGCCGCCAACGAGCGCTATTTTTTCTGCGCGACTACCGGAAATGCCTTTGGAAATGTCGGCGAGCGCGGCCATACCGTCCGAACCGGCGAGGCCGACAAACGTTCCCAGGCCGCTTTCGTATCCTTCTCGAATTGCTTCGAAGTGGTCGAACTCCGCATCGGTCGTGACCGCGGCTACGAGATTGCGGTTGGCGTCAAACCAGAGTGTTTCTCGGCCCCAGATTAGCCCCTCAATTGTGCAGCGATCGAACTTCTGTGGCTTTCCGTCAATGCTGACAGAGTCGCTGCCGCGCGGTTCGACTTTCACCTGGCCTCGGGGCAAGGTGGCTAGCTGCGCCGGGGAGCCATGCGTCGCCCAGTAACGGACCAGAAGCATCTGCATGGTGGTTGGCGCGTAGCCCGCGATCGTAAAAAATTGCGCGGGCCGGGCGGCCTCGGTCCATTTGTCGCGATCACGCAGGCGGATTTTATCGGTTTGCACTACGACGGCTTCATCAATGTCCGTGGAGCGGGAATTCTTGCCTTTGATTTCAAACGCGCTGGGAGTGAGATCGTTTGCGGAGCGGAATGCAGCCGTCAGCGGCACTGGAGTGCTGCGATCGGTGAACTTGAAATCAATTTTTGCGCTAAGCGAATCGCCTTCGCGCGTGATCTGGTAGGTTTCTTCACCGATCGGCTGCTCGAATTTGTGCAGGATAAATTTCCCCTGCTCGACGGAGGCTGACTTTTCCGGCGCGGATTGCGGCTGCGCGGGAGATTGCGCGAAAACCGTCCGAGAAAACGGTTGGGCGAGGACAAGCGCGAAGAAGGACGCGAAAAGCGCGCCGACGGTGAGGGGCAGGCTGGGTCGTTTCATCAGATACCTCGAAAATCAGGAGGCAGAATAACCGTGCGGGCGGTTCGTCGCAAGCGAGACTAGGGTAAGTGGTGGCGTAGTACATAAGAGAAGGAAGCCGGCGGTGCGGCGGATCGGGGGTGGGTGCGTAAGGCAAAGGCAACGTTGTACTAGGTCAGTTTCCGATCACGCGAACCAGGAGTTAGCCCCGCGCGAGCGAGCCGGGGCCGTCGCCGAGTCTTAGTACCTGCGGAACAGCCACATTGACGTATTCCGGGCTGCCCAGCACATCTGGAAGCACCTTTTCACCTTTCACGCGAGCCCATGCGATTGCGGGTCGATGGTCGGCGATTCGGACATTTGAAGCAGAACTTCACTTTACCGGTGAGCGCGTCGAAAGTATTCGTCGCTGGTCTTCACGAAGAGTCTCAGCGGCTATGATCGCTCCAGCGCGCGATGGTGGCGTCGGGGCCGACGGCCCAGGCGGCGCCATCGAGGACGGCGATGGCGTTGAGATCGAGGTCGCCGGTTCGCGTCCAGTGTGCGCCCTGGTCGGTGCTCACGTCTTCGCCGCCCGTGCCGACGGTCAGAAGCGTGTTGCGATCGAGGAACGCGACCGCTGAGCGGAATCCTCCTGGCGGTCCCGCGGCGAGATTCCACGTGGCGCCCTGGTCGAGCGAGTGGGCCACCGTGCGTTCTGGGCCAGCGTCATCGTTGTAGTCCCCACCGACAACAACAAGGATGCTTCCCAAGCGAGTGATCGAGAACGCTCCCCGGGACGGATTGTTTTTTGCGATGGGCGTGTCCGTGACCGTCCAGGTGCGGCCGAGATCGGGCGAATGAAAGACTCGCGCGGCACCTTGGCCTGTGACGAAGTAGATGTCGCGATTGCCGTAGATGGCGAGGCAGGAACCGCTCGCGGCGAAGGCTCTTTCGTCGGGGAGGGCTGGGGGCATCGTGTCACTCGGGAGTTCTTTCCAGTGCTCGCCATCGCTCGTGCTGATTAGTACGAATTTTCCGTCGACGGGATCGCTGAGCGCGAAGCATTCCTTTTCGGAGATGCAGACGAGCGCGTCGAGGAAGAACTGCGGGCGCAAGCCAGAAAATTGGAGCGTCCAGGCGTCGCCGCCGTCGTGGGTCTTGTAGATGCGTGACATTTTTCCCGGTCCGCTGGACATGACGTAGGCGAGCTCCTCATTGAAGGCTTGGATTCCGCGGAGATCGAGCGCCCGGTCGCTATGGATGAGGCGGCGTGTATAGTGCTTGCCGCCGTCATTTGATCTAAGCAGGCGGCTATTTGAACCCGAGGCCCAGATGACCGGGGCAGGGTGACGCTCCGAATTGCGGGCGTGAGTGGCGGAGACGGCGCGAAGATTTGAGTTCCAACGGCTGGCCTCCATGGAGCTGGTCTCGATGGTCCAGGATTGAGCGGCAGCGGGGGAGACAAAGAGAATCGTAAGCAGAAGGATTCGCACGGGGGCGCATTCTAACAGCAATCCTAAGGGAAGGGACGAACATTAAAACGTCCGTGACTTCGTCTATCACCTCTGTAGGGATGGGGCTCTATTCGAGGCGATTGTGGATTGAATTGGGTCCGGGCTGCATCCTGACAACGTTTCGCTTCGCTCAATGATTCTCTTGCCGGCTGCTCAAGCGCTTCTAGATTGGATGACTTCGGATACGCGCGATAACTCCCGGATGGTCGGCTTTACGGTAGTTATCTCGAAACCGCATTCGAGGTAATAATCGGACAAACCGTCGTGGCAATTGGAGATCGCCCGACGAATCAGCGATTACCGACCCGTCTTTAGCGCTGGTGTTCGTCTAACAGTAGGTTTCGGTCGAAACTCAATCACTTGCTCGGTGGGAAACTCTTCATCGTCTTTTGTATGAACTTGTCCACATTCTGTTGGAGGTTGTTCCCGAATTTTTTGGGGTCGTGAATCTTCTGCGATGCCGTCGCCTGCCAAAGATTGGACTTGGTCGCGGCATCCGTTACGGTAATCTCCATTTTCGCGAGGCTAGAAACCCATACGTCCGAGGAAATTCCGGTCAAGCTGCCTCCCCAGTAGTAGTTCTGCATGTCCGCGGCGTACAAGTAGCGCTGCGCGCCCACATCGGTTTTGGGCATCCCTCCGGCCTCATAACTGATCCGGAAGTCTGGATCCTTGTCATCTTCTGCGAAACCTCCGGCTCGCAGATTCCGGTTAATGGAGTCAACGATCGCCATGTTGATGCGCTCTTGAACCTCTTTCGTCTGCTGAGTCAGCAGGTAGTTTGAGCCCCAGGTATACTTCTTGTATTTTGAGAAGTCCGCAGATTTGTCGAATGTTGACTTTACATTTTGCGCGACGGTGCTTCCCTGTGGACGCAACAGGCCAAGACAAAGAAGAAAAACAACTGCCAAATGCCTGCCGGACATGATCGGTTTCCTCTCGTTACTGCGATTTTTCGTTGCAATCTCGAAATCCAGCCCAGGCTACACTCGCACTTTTTTGTTCGCGATACGGTGGAGACACGCGCGCCCTGAGCACTCCGGGCGTTTCTGAGAGTTGCCGCCGAAGTATACGGCAATTCGGGTCAAATGGTCGCGGTAGGGACGACCATTGCTGATCGCCCCGTACAGAACCCTGCGAGCGGCATTACCGCATACGGCTCCCGCCTTGGAGGGTTGGCGCGCGGTGCTGCGATTCGCACACCGCTCCATCCTTGGAACACTCGTTCCCCGCACCGTGTCGGGTGAGTGTTGGACGGAACGATGTTCTCCTTGGCCCGCGCCCTTCTCTCCCCAGGCTCCGCCGAAGATCGCTCTTCCTTGTTCGCCTGGTTCATCGATCGTATGGCAGGGTCCGACTCCTCTGGAGCGTGCGCGTCCGCCTGCTGGCTTTGCGCATTCGTGGACCGTCCTCGCTCCCCTTCGGGCCGAGGTGCTCTAGAGGTCGCCCGGTTCTCGTGCATGTAGTTTCTCAGCGTGCGCGGGTGCTTCGACTACGCAGGACCGATGACTCGCTCGCGATTATCGCGAACCAGCGTGGTGCCTTCCTCCAATCAGGAGTGAGTCGGCGTCTTGGTTTTGCGTTTTTCGAAGCTCAATAGCCCGGCCCGCTGATACCCCTGTCTACGCTTCAAGCGACATCTCGCGATGCCGCCCGCAAGACTCGGGGCCAAGATGGGGTCGCTGTCTGCTTTCTTGTAGGACTTTTTCATTCCTTACAACATGCCGATTTATCCCGGCGCACCCTAATTAACGCGTTATCGGAAACTGACCGCCACCGGAAAGGGCACCCGCTGGAGCCGGCCGTTGCGAAGTCAAACGCACCGGCGCAGCCGTGTCACAAGGTGAATTGCGCTGCAGCGCAATTCACAAGCGGCCCCCCCTACCAAAACTGTGGGAGTCGAGCGAACTCGGGCACGGCGTTCGGCATGACGGGCGTTTGATCCGACTCCGCGGAAATCGGGGCCAATCGGGCCTTCGTAGAACCGTAAACAACTGCACGATAAGGACTTCTACTCGCCTTCGACGTCCTGCCCGGCGTGACGCCAACACCCCCGGCTTGCGAGAATCTTTGCCTGTCATTTCGGACAGTAAAAGGGAGTAGACCGAAAACTGTACGGGCGTTCTATTTCCACGTTTGGAGCCCACAGGTACTCTGTGGTCAGTCACCCTGCTGGTGCCCGCGGGGTAAGGAAGGAGCCTATGTCCCACTGGATCGGAACCACCTCCCCCTCAGACGCTGGAATGAACGATTTCAAAGAGTGTCTGAAAAACCTCCGCGACGGGCAGTCTGAAGAAGCGCTGCAGCACGCCCGGCGCGCCCTTGGCATTGCTCCGAAAAACCCATTTTATCTTTCCTACACCGGCCTGCTGGCCGCGCTGGCTGAAAAGCGATTCGGGGACGCGGAATCGCTGTGCCGCGAAGCGCTGGGGATGAAACACAATCACGCCCAGCTTTATCTAAACCTGGCGGAGGTTTATTACCAGGCCGGACGCACGTCGGACGCGATCAGCACGCTGGAAAAAGGATTGGTATCGGCGGGAAGAGATTTCCGCATCCGGCGGGCGCTGGAAAAAATCGGCGTGCGGCGCATGCCGGTGCTCACTTTCCTGCACCGCAGCCATCCGGTGAATCGCACGTTGGGAAGATTGCGTCACCGGCTGACGGGCACGCACAAGGCTGCTTAGTCTGATCATTTGACGCGGCTGTGCGGGTCGTGTTGAGCGCTGGTCTTTTGGATTTGGGTTCCTCCTGTGCGCAGTGCGGGACGGGCAGCCTGGCGGGGCCGCCCGTCCCGTCCCCCTTCTAACTTCTACAAGCGGTTTTCAGCCTTGGCCGAGCGGCAAGAAATATTGTGTGCCTTTCACTGGTTGGCGCAGGCGGCGGAGCAGCTCCTGCAGGTCCTGATTGCGTTCCACGAAATCAATTTCCGAAGTGTCCACCACCAGCAGGTTTGCGCCTGAATACCGGAAGAAAAAATGCTCGTAGGCGTTGGCCACGGCTTCCACATATTCCGGCGAAATTTGGGTTTCGGCGGGATCGGCTTTTTTCGACACACGCTTGCGCAGGACTTCAGGCTTGGCTTGCAGGTAGATCACCAGGTCAGGCGCGGGAACGGAAGGGGCGAGCATTTCAAAATAGCGTTCGTAGAGTTTCAGTTCTTCGTTGTCCAGATTCAGGTAGGCGAAAATTTTATCCTTCTCAAAGAGGAAATCGCTGACGATGGGCGCGGGATTGGCCTCTGCGCGCGTGTCCAGCAGGCGGCGATGGCGCTCGTAGAGGAAATACATTTGCGCGCGGAAGGCTGAGCCGGGTTTTTCGTCGTAGAAATCGGTGAGGAAGGGATTGTCGTCGGCGTCGAAGATGCGGCGCGCGTGCAGTTGTTCGGCGAGTACTTTGGCCAGCGTCGATTTCCCGACGCGAATCGGCCCTTCGATAGCGATATGACGGGGCGGTTTGAAAGCGGGGTCGCTCACGGCGCGTGATTATAGCAAAGAGCGGGCGCGGCCCAGCGATGTACGTTGGTGATTCAGGGGGTGGGCGGCTCGTCGGCCTTACCAGCTCCTGGCGATCACCGTAATGATCCGTGCCAGCGAATCGACGTCGCGGGTGTCAATGACTTCCGCTGGGGAGTGCGAGTAGCGCAGCGGCCAGCCTAGCGCGATATCCACCGAGCCGTAGCGCACGAAGGCGGAACCGTCGTTGCCGCCACCGGTGACGCCGTACTGTATGGGGATTTGATTCGTGCGCGCGAGTTTGATGATGTGCTCGACTAGAGGAGTGGGCACTATATTGGAATTGTCCACCGCGCGAATCACGAAGCCCTTTCCGATTTCCGCATCGGCGAAGCGTTTCGATTCGATGGGTGAGTCCGCACTGACGAAGGTGTCCACGGCGAAAACAAAATCGGGCTCGTGACCTTCGTCTGCCAGACGTTTGGCTACTTTCGCGGCTCCTACGAGGCCTTCTTCTTCACCCGTGGACCAAACGAACGTCACGTCACGATCTTTCAGCGGGGCGCCGAGCGCCCACACGGCGGAAATGAGCGCGGTATCGCCGACGCGATCGTCAAAGCTGCGTCCATTGGCGCGCGTGCCGAGCAGCGGGCGATAGGCTTTCGGAATCGTAATGGTGTCGCCGAGATTGATGCCGAGCTTCGCGACTTCTTCGGGAGTGCGCGCGCCGACATCTACGCGAACGGGATTGGTCGAGCCTGGTTGTCCTGCGTCTGTAGGCCACTTGAAATTCGCGGTGTCCCAGCCGTTCGGCAGTTCGACGATTGCGTCGAGGTCGCCTCTTGCGGTGTGCAAGAGCGCGGGATGGCCTGCGAAAAAACTGAGATCGCCGCCGCCACGCCATTCGACTTCGAGGCGGCCGTCTTTGGAGATAGACTTCACGGTGAAGCCGATTTCGTCCATGTGGGCGACGACCAGGATTCGCGGCGTCTTTGCGCTTGCGGCGGCGGTGCCGAGAGGGAGGATGAGATTCCCGGCGTCGTCGGTTTCGGGCTTGGCCCAGGCCGGAAGCAGGCGCGCGACGGATTCGCGAACCGCCACCTCGTGATAACTGACGCCATACGCTTCCACCAATTCACGAAGGATCTCGGTGTCTGGCAGGCGCACGTTCTTGGCAAAGCTTTTCTGACCTCCGTCCTTGGCATCGCCTGAGCTGCCGGATGGTGAACCTTCCATGTAAATATCCAGGAGATTCGCGAGATTCCGCAAATCGCTCGAGTCGATTGTCTCGGCCGGGGTGTCCGTCCACGAAGTAGCGATTGCCAGGTGCGCCCATTTCGCGGGTAACTGCGGCATGGGCAAATAGCTTTTGGGAAGAATATTTGCGGAGTAGTCGGACGCAAATGGAATTTTGTTCGTGTCGGCCAGCTGCTTTAGTTCGGTGGCAAATGCAGGGAGCGAACCGTCGGTTTGCTGGACGCCGACAAGCACGCCGCCGCCGGGTTCGCGGTGCGGCGCACGATGCAGCGTTTCCATTTCTGGAATGGGTCCGCCGGGGAGCAGGCGGCCGACGTAAATCAGCTCGTCGGCTTGGTTTTGCGTGAGAATTCGCTGCAGGCCGCGCGCACCGGTGCGTTGCTGCACGACAAACGCGACGGTCAGAGTGCCTTTAATTTTCGCGGGATCGACGCGGCCCAAAAGATCGACGAGCGCGCCGGCTCCGAAACGATCACCGATCGAAGTGCCAGCCATTTTTTCGCCGGCCAGGTTCATTAAGCGGCGATTGATGACGATGGGATCGAGAACGTCCACACCTGCTTTGCGAGCCTCGGCTTCAGAACCTGCGCCGATATCCACGTAGATATTTTCGATGTCGCTGGTCTTTGGTGGATCGGTTCGGCCTGGTTGCAGATGCACGGAAAGGCCCGCGACAACGCCGTCAATCCATTTGCCGGCGGCCGTTTCGATTCGCACGGGCTGCGCTGAATACATTTCATTGAAAATCGGAGGCAGGCCGCCTTGCGGTAAGCGCTGCACGCGCAGGTAGCCGTCGGGCGTGATGTCACTGACGACAAAGCCGGGCTCATCCATCGGCGTCACGAGCAGGCGGTGCGGCGCGCCACTGCCAATGGTGACGATCACGTCGCCGAGATTGTCGGTGGTGGGCTGCAGGCGCTTCAGTTTTGCGCGAATCTTATCCGCGAGCTGATTTTCGTAGCCCGAAACGGCCGGCAAATTGACGAGTTCCTCCAGCCGATAAGGGAGCCCGCCGTACGAGCTCACATCTTTCGGCGATTGCGCGGCGGTGGGGGAAGAATGCAGAAGGAAACTGCCGAAGAGAAGCCAGCAGATGAAAACACAGCGACGAATCATTCCAGGTTCCTCTCAGTTCCGTGACATTTCCCGCACGATTGGCGAATGTACCGCAACGGGCGGTCCTGCACAAATTCAAATGCGCGTCATGCGCGGCACAGTTCGGTGATCATGGCTTCGCGGCGTTGGAGGACAATCGAGTCAAGGCGTTTGAGGACGAGGAAATAGATCACGATCGCGATGGCAGCTAGCGCTGCGAAGATGATGGCTGCTAGCCAGAGATGGTGATACGCGCGGGCTAACAGGATCGCGAGGGCGCACAGGCCCAGGACGGCCGCCTGGATTCCGAGGCTCACGAGCGCGGTGACTTGCGACGCGCGCTGGCGGCCTAGCGCGGCTAGATCAACTTTTTTTGGCGTGTAGACTGACAGCAAGTTTCCCGCCGTCAGGTTCACTACCAGCGCGAAGAATACGCCGGTGAGTGTCGCGAGTACGATGTCCCACGGAGGCGGACGGTAGAGCAGGCTCGCGGCGGCCCAGACCAAAACCATTTCGATAACGAGCAGGAGAGAGTGCGTGAGATTTTTGCCCAGCAGGATTTCGCGGAAGCGTAGGGGAGAAACAAAATAGAATTGAATACCGGCGGCATCGGCGCCGAAGCTGTTGTAAACCAGGTTCGTCAAAATCAGCAGGGTGTAAGCGGCGCCAACCGGGAATGCGAGATCGAAAGCGTGGCCCAGCAGGCCTCCAGCGCCGTCTGTTTTTCCTGGCGAGAAACGGAAAATCAAAAGCACGACCACAGGCATTACCAGCGTAAACAGCGTGGGACCGCTGCGCGAAAGATAATGTATTTCTTTTTCGAGTACCGCAGAAACCGCGCCGCTAACGCCGGGGATGGTCCAGCCTGGTCGAATCTGTTGCTTGGCCATTGGCGCGGCGGTGCGCGCCAAGGCCTCGCTTAAATTCTCGCCGCGGTATTGCGCGCGCAGGCGCAGATTCAGCAGCCACAGAACCGCCAGCGTGTAGGCGCCGAGCAGGGCGAACCAGCCGAGTGCAAGCGGGTATTCTCCGCGCAGAGAGTGCGCGATGATCTCGCCTGCCAATCCCGGAGGGGTCAGCCGCTCAATAGGCAGAGCCTGTAGGGCGACGCGCGAGACAGCGGGCTGGGAGCGGTTGCCAAAATGGCGGAGCAGCGGTGCGATGAATTGAAATCCGATGACCATGAAAAGAAAGAGCACGCCCAGGATTTCGCGAGCGCGTCGTTGCGCGAGCCAGCGCTCCATCCAGGTGAACAGCATGCGGGCCAGCAGAATATTGAAGATTGCAAAGAGCAGCAGAACCGCAGCAGCAGGCACGAATAAGAGCGGCGAGGCGCAGGCGATGCCGATAGACATGCCCAGCAGCCACAGGCTGCTCATCAGCGTGGGGGGATCGAGCGAGCCATAGGCGATGCGAATCAGAAAATAGCAAGGAAAGGTGAGCGGAAAACGCAGCAGGTTGGAGGAATCCACATTCTCGGTGAAGGCGCTGGCCATCACCGGAACGAATTGCCAGAACAGGAAGACGGGCCAGAGCAGCACGGGAAGCCAATCCGCTCTTCCGCTGTAAACGAAATACCACGCGGTGAAGCCAATGGCGATGGAGCCCACAATGCCGCCCATGCCGAAGGCCAGAAACGTAAATACGCGCGCGACGATTTCCATGCGGCCGCGAATCGTGCGCATGGAGTTTAGGAAAAGCTGCCAGCGGACGCGGGCGACGGCGGAAAACTGGCCGCGGGTTTCGGAAGAAAAGGTCAGCCCAGCCACGAGAGTTCCTGATCGGTGCGGCGCGTGCCGCCGACGATGCGCAGGAAAATCTGTTCGAGGGTGAGTTTTGCGCCGGGAGCGGGAGCGGGCGCGTCAATCTCGTGTGGCGCACCGGCGGCGGTGAGTGCGGCGGCCGCTTGTGCCTCGACGCCGGCACGAAGTTCTTCGAGAGATCCTTGGGCGACCAACTGGCCACGATGGATGATCGCCACGTGACTGCAGAGACGTTCGACAATCTCCAGGACGTGCGAAGTGAGAAAGATGGTGGCCCCGCGGGAGATCATATTCTGCAGCATGGACTTGAGCGTGTTGGAAGCAATTGCGTCCACGCCTTCGAATGGCTCGTCGAGAAAAAGAATTTTCGGGCCGTGAATCACCGCGGCGGCCAGGGCGAGTTTCTTCTGCATTCCGTGCGAATAGTCCGTCACCAGGGCCTTGGGCTGGTCCACCAGTTGCATGAAATCGAGCAGTTCCGCGGTGCGTTTTGCCGCGGTGACGCGGTCCAGGCCGTACATGCGCCCGACGAAGTTCAGATATTCGGAACCGGTTAGCCGGCCGAACAGTGCCATGCCCTCGGGCACGACGCCGATCTGGCGTTTCACAGCGACGGAATCTTGCGTTAGTTCAATGCCGAGAATCTGCATCCGCCCGGAGGAAGGGGCTAGCAGGCCAGTGAGCATCTTGATGGTTGTGGATTTTCCAGCGCCGTTGGGGCCGAGGAATCCGAAGAATTGGCCCGGAGCCACGCGCAGGTTTACGTCCTGCACGGCGACCAAATCGCCGAAGCGGCGGGTGAGATGTTCGGTGGAAATCGCGGGGGCGGCGATCGTGGCGGATGTGCTCATGGAATTTCAAACTCTAGCACATCCGCGCTTCGACGCTAGCCGAAGCCGCGTCGCGCCTATCCCGCTGTGCTGCGTAACAGAGGCTAGCGGGTATTGACCGGAGCCGCCGGCAATGTAGACGTCTGCGGAAAAACCGCCAGGATTGCCGGCAATTCCAGGCGGAACGTGCAGCCGCCTTCGGGCCGGTTGAATCCGGTGATCCGCCCGCCATGCTCTTCCATCACTCCGTAGCAGATGCTGAGTCCGAGTCCCGTACCCTTGCCGACTTCTTTCGTGGTGTAGAACGGGTCGAACACTTTCTCCGGTTCTTTCATGCCCGGTCCGGTGTCTGAGAATTCGATGACGACGTTGCCGCGTTCGCGCAGAGTGCGAATGAGCAGGACGCCGCCGCCGGCCGATTCCATTGCATCCACGGCGTTGCTGATTAAGTGGTAGAAAACTTGCAGCAATTGATTCGGATCGCCGCGCACAGCCGGGAGGATGCTACGATTCTCCAGCTCGATGCGGATATTCTTCCCGCGCAAATCAAGATTGCGGAGCTGTACCGCGCCGCTCAGCACGCTATTGAGGTCCAGCAACTGTTTTTCGGCAGGAACCTGTCGCGCAAAACTGAGCAAATTATTGACGAGGTCTTTGGTGCGCCGAGCCTGCTCGCGGATTTTGTCGCCGAGGGTATACGCGCGGGTGTTCGCGGCGTTTTCGATCGTGAGTACATCGGCATAACCGAGAATCGCCGTTAGCGGATTATTGATTTCGTGCGCGGCGCCTGCGGCAAGTTGACCGAGGGATGCCAATTTCTCGGATTGCACGAAATGTGTTTGCAGCCGCTTTACGTTTTCCAGCGATTCCCATAATTCGTGCACCAGTGTGGTGCGCTCCTGATACACGAGATATTGGCGGAGAAACACCAGAGCGGCTCCGGCGAAAATCGCCACGAGCGTAACGATCAGGCGAAAGCGCCTTACGGAATCCGGCGCGGTACTGGCAAACTCATTCCAGGCGGCCAGAATTGGCGCAGCCAGGACGCCCCACATCGCCAGACGAGCCGGCCACTGCGTATCGCGGTGAACAGGCGGTTGCGGCGCTTCCGGCTCGAACGTTAAACCCTGAGCGATAATTCCCACCGTTCCCAGCCAGACGAAGGAAGCCAGCATGGGCAAGCGGATCAGGCCGCCCCTGTAAGGCAGCACGTGACGCATGGCCATGACCGACAAGGTCATTCCCGTGACATACAAAGAAGTTGCGCCGAACAGATGGCCGTAGACGGTGCGCCAGGCTCCACGGGTGCGCAGGAACAGAAGACCAAAACCAACTGCCACGACCAAATTCTCGATCAGATAGCTGGCGAAATCGCGCGAATGGAATAACGGAGGATTGGGTGAGATTATTTTCCACGGCATCGCAGCAAAAATATAAATGTAGAGCCACAACATCGCGAGAAGGAGCAGATCGATTAAACCAAAGCGCAGGGTTTCGCGCATCTTTCTGGCGTGAGGCATCAGGGCCAGGGAGGCAATAAACGGAACGGTGTGCAGAAAAAAGAGTAGATCGGCGATGAAGGGAACTTCGGTATCCAGGTGGAGGCTAAACTGGGTGTAAACCACGACAAGGATTCCCGCGAGCCAGAAAGTGCAACCCAGCGCCAGGAGCATCCAGAACCCGTTTTGCCGGCGGTAGCGAGACGCTGCGTTCCATAACAGGCAGGTATTGGCGAACAACGGAACTACGCACGCGAGGAAATAACTGAGGGCGGCCACGGTGGAATCGCGGGAGGCCAGCAGGGTGACTGCGGCGTAACCGCCGACAAATAACACCCAAGCACAGGAAATTAGCAACGTCGAACGAGAAACCTTCATCGAAGGGGCACCAGAATAAATCTTAGCGCAGGCGTAGCGAATTCGGCGGCCAACTTCCAAAATCCATACGAAAGCGTAACGTAAGCGCGGAGATGCTTAGGGCTCGGAGAGGTCGGACCGGAGGCGAAGACCCTGGCGAAGGAATCTCCGCGCGCTGATAATGTCCCCTAGCTACGGTTCTGCATTGCCGTATTTACTGGGAATCACTGATTTTGTGACACTTGCGACCGGCGTACAACAGAGAGCGCCAGAGTTCCACGAGGTTCTTGGACTGCTGACTGCTGGAGAGATGGTAACAAAAAGTCTTGCTCAGCAACGGCCGCCTTCTATCATCCCGAATTTCGGAGAACTGGATGTCTGAATCAACGGTGAAGGCGGAAACGGCTGCGCGGCTCCGAGACTCTCCCCGGAAGCATAGCCATTTACTTCTGCGGCTGGGTCCCGGATTGATCACTGGCGCCGCCGATGATGATCCGAGCGGCATCGCGACGTATTCGCAGGTGGGCGCGCAATTTGGCATGGGAATGCTGTGGACCATGCTGTTTTCGTTTCCGCTGATGGCCGCGATGCAGGAGATTTGTGGGCGGCTGGGACGGATCACGGGTGCGGGCATCGCGGAGAATTTGCGCAAGAATTATCCCAAGCCGGTCCTTTACGGCCTGGTTTCGTTGTTCTGCGCGGCTAATATTTTCAATCTCGGAGCAGACGTTACGGCCATGGGAGCGGCGGCGCAACTGGTATTCGGAGGATCGCTGAACGTTTATGTACTGGTGTTTGGGCTGCTGTCTTTGTATCTGGTGGTCTATGTGCCGTACAAGAAATATGTTCATTACTTGAAGTGGCTGACGCTGGCCCTCTTTGCTTATGTGGCGACGGCATTCGTGGTGCACGTTCCGTGGAAAATGGCGCTGCGCTCGACGGTAATCCCTTCCGTCACTTGGACTGCGGATTACTGGATGGCGCTCGTGGCCGTGCTCGGCACGACAATCAGCCCCTACTTGTTCTTCTGGCAAACGTCAGAGGAAGCAGAAGACGTGCGTCTGAAAAGGGACGAATCTCCGCTCAAGACACGGCCGGAACAAGCGCTCCCAGAATTTCGCCGGATCTCGCTGGATACGTGGGTCGGCATGGGATTTTCGAACCTGGTGGCATTCTTCATTATCCTTACCACCGCGGTAACGTTACACGTAGCGAGCGCGGGCAAAGCCATCGAGACTGCTGCTGAAGCCGCCAAGGCTTTGCAGCCGCTGGCCGGACATTTCGCGTTTCTGCTATTTGCGCTGGGAATCATCGGCACGGGCCTGTTGGCCATACCGGTGCTGGCCGGGTCCGCCGCGTATGCCGTGGCGGAAGCATTCCGATGGCGCGCCAGTCTCGAATGCAGACCGCGCCAGGCGCCGAAGTTTTATGCGGTGCTGGCGGCAGCGACGATCATCGGAATCGCACTGAATTTTCTGGGGATGAACCCGATACGCGCGCTGTACTGGTCCGCGGTGATCAACGGCGTGGTGGCGGTTCCGCTGATGGTTATGCTGATGATCATGTCCGCGAACACCGCCATCGTGAAGGAGTTTTCGCTTCCGGTGTATCTCCGTATCGTCGGGTGGGCCGCGACGGTGGTAATGCTGCTGGCTTCGCTGGCATTTATCGCGAGCAGCATCCGCGGATTGTTTTGACGCCAGCTTAGCCGTGCGCCGAGTTGTTCCCCCCGCGGAATTGCTCGACGAGGCGGTTGTGCTTCTCCGCGCGCTCCCGATATACGGCGCCCATGAGCTGCCATCCTTCCTTCTCGCCTGTGGGTAAACGAGTGGCAGTGTGTTCGCACGTGTCCGCCGCTTGTTCCCACCAATTGACATTCTCTGCGAGGAGTTCGAGGATTTCCTGGATTGAACTGTCCATGCGTTTCTCCCAAGTTGCATTCACCCGCGATTGTTCGCTCTGAGCTTTTCCGGTCATTGATACATACATCGTCGTCTCCCTGTTCTTGCGTAAGTCCTGCCGCCCCATTCCGGCTGGATCTCCTGTTGGCGCCATTCAATGCTTGGGGTTGCGGATTGTAGTCTTGCTGGCGGCCTTGATTGCAGTCTTGCTCGCGCCCCACCTCTTGACGGATTCATCGCTGCCGAGTTCGACCTCATCCGGCGGGCCTTGCTGTGCGAGTATTTTTTCGATGACCGTTTTAGGAACTTGTTCGAAGTACGTTCCGATTGCCTTCATGATCGAGCCTCCTTCCCTGCACAGCACCGTAACAGCGTGGCAAGCATACGGGGAGAATCCTTTGGTTGATTCACGTGAGAAGAGGGCATCGTTTAGCGGGATTGCTACGGCGGATAGCGCGAGTGTTGCAAGAGCCGGCAACGTGGGGTTAATTGTACGGCAGTGTACTTTAAAAAATCTCTCTTGACACGCAGAACTGCGCCTGTATAGCATAGCGGTGCGTTAGTTATACGTTAGCTTTAGAAGGAGGCTTATGAGCGCAACCCGACAGGTTGCTCACTTCAAAACTGTGGCGCAGTTGGATGTTCCGAATTCGCGTAATGGCAAGCACAAGAAGATCGTGACGCTGATACTGCGCGACCTGGACCAACTGAAAGAAGGCGCTGCCATCAAGATTCCGTTGGCGGACCTGGGCGACTCGAAAGAAAACGTCCGTTCGGCCCTAAATCGTGCGACACGCAAGAGCAAGCGAAGCGTAGCGACAGCGACGGATGATACATTTTTGTACGTTTGGAACTCGCATAAGGCTTAAGCGGCTGAAGTCAACTCCGGGTTCTTTCTGAACAGTAGACGCGTATTGCGTTCGTTCGAAAGCGGGCTGCGCATAGCGGTGGTCAAGCCGAGCGTTTGAGCAGGGCCTTGATGGTATTCAACAGAAACTGCGGGCCCTCGTCCTTGAGAATCCAGCGATCAACCACGCCGATGCTTTCGTCCGGCAATTGTGAGAGGCCCGACAAAATGACCGTCGGAACGGATGGGCTTATTCGCTTGAGTTCCCGGGCGGTGGCGATTCCGTTCATGCCGGGCATCCAATAGTCCAAGAGCACCAGATCGAAAGGCTCGGAGCGAAAGAGTTGAATGCCGTCTTCGCCGGAACGCGCGGTGAGTACGTGATGACCCGCGGTTTCCAAAACGCGCTTGCGAATGTTGAGCGCGGCCGATTCGTCGTCAATGCAGAGTATCTTCGCCATTTCTGCCGCGACCAGAGCTTGCACACTGACTCTTGGGCTGGCGCCGTTGGATTATGAGACGGAAAAGCCCAGGCCGTCCGTCGGAATGAAAACGGCGAAGGAAGTCAGCGTGCGGCCTCGCCATTTTGTGCAGCGAAAGCGTATGGTGCCGTCGAGTTTCTGAACGATTCCGCGGCTAACCCACAGACCGAGTCCCGTCCCTTTTTCAGCTTTCGTCGTGAAAAACGGCTCGAAGATCTTGTGCCGGTGCTTGACGGGAATGCCGGTGCCGGTATCCGTAATACTCACGCGAAGGCCGGGACGTGCGCCACTCGCGGACCATTCCGAACTGTGACGCAGACTGACCCGAAGCGCGCCGCCCTCCGGCATAGCCTGTAGGGCATTGGCGATCAGATTAATGAAAATTTGCCGCAGCTCTACTGGGAACGCCACCACCAAGCCATCGGTATCGATATTCCGCTCGACCGTGATGTGATTTGTCTGTATCTGCCGGCGAAACGCTTCCAGCACGTCGTCCAGGATGAGGCGTAGCGAAACGGAAACTGGGCTTTCGGTGTCGCGACAGAACGCCAGCGTCTGGCGAGCGATGTGGCGTACACGCTCCATTTCCTCGTTGGCGATGCGCGCCAGTTCGCGCGCATCCGCATCGAGCGACGGATGATCCCGCAGCAGATAAAAAACGTTCGTCACTGTCTCCAGCGGATTGTTAATCTCGTGCGCGATGCCTGCAGCCACGCGGCCCATTGCTGCTTGCTTCTCCGCGGTGCGTAGAACCTGCTCCAGGCGCTTTTGCTCGGTAACGTCGCGAACGAAACAGCGTGTGTGAACAAACTTTCCATTTTCCCAAAGGCCGTTGGAGTGGATAACGACCTGCTTGACGGAACCGTCCTTGCAGCGAAGTTCCGCAGGAAAATCATAGATGTCCTCCCTGCGCATCAACTTCGCCCAGAATTCCTCGAAGATATGTTGCTGGACATGGAACGCACCGAGTGGATGGCCGATGTACTCCTCAGCGGCATACCCCAGAAGATTCAACAACGCTTTGTTCGTCCACATGATGGTCTGATCTGGGCCCACTTGCTGCACGCCTTCTACTGCATTCTCGAGAATATCGGCGAGCTCGGATTCACGGAGCTGCAAGGTGCGTTGGATACTTTTGCGCTGGGCCTTTTCCGTCTCGAGCGCGCCGGCCTTCTGCTGCAGTTGGGAAATATTGCGCAGGCGTTCGGTTTCGGAGGAAAGTTCCGTGTAGCTCTCGCTGGGAATCACGGCGGAGTGTTCCGCGCAGATTCTCTGGAATGGCTCGCTGTCTTCTGCGCGCGCGAAACCCCCGATGGGATAAGCGCAGCGCAGCGAAAAACTTTGGGTCGTGGCCAAATCGTTCCAGAGTTGCTCCAGCCGAAGGGCGGCATCGGGCTTTCCTTGGGCCCACAGCAGGCTGACCATTTCGCCGAACGCGACGACGCGCGAATTCTCGCCGTGCGATGCGGCGTTCGCTGTAGCGACGCAGCCGCCAATTAGTTCAGTGAAGAGCGCGGCGTCCGGCCAGCCATCCACAGTGAATTTCGCCAGCGTCTCGGCGGCGTCCAGGAGGACGAAGCGGCCTTGCCAGATGGCCGCCATCGTATCCAGACCGCTAGCCTGCAATTCTAGCGTTAGCGCTTCGCGGTGAGGCTTGGTCGCGATCACGATCGCGGAGCCGCCGGTGCCGAGAGAGGTCGAAACGAACCTGGTCAGCGCGGCGACCAGCGATTGAGCTTCTGCATAGAACTGAACGGTATGTCCGCAAGATTCCTGGTCATGCGAATGCGCGCCTGGCACGGGATGCAATGATTTGGAGGCGAAAGCGTTCACCGTGCTCATCTCGATACTCCTTGAGAACAGGACCGTGGCAGGCGGCAACGGTGGTTCCTGACAGCCGCCTTCCGGTGGGAACGAAATAAGGAACATGTCGATTATTTCAAGTGACGGGCGGCCGAAGAATACCGTGAATCCTGTACGTGCTGGATGGGAGAGGTTGAAGCTTGCGCCGTAAGCGCCTCGGGTACGACGTTTGAGTCAAGCGGGTGGGATTGCGCCCCATTTGAGGACGATCTCGCCTGTGGACGCGTCGCGGATGAAGTACTCGCCGGGCGCAGCGCTCATTAATGCTTCGAGGTGTTTTTTGCCGTCATCGAGCGAGGCGACCTGCTTAATCCATAACGGAGTGCCATCGTCGAGCGTCCGGAAGATGTCGAAACCTAAATCCATGTGCACCTCTGGCCTATGATGTTGGAGCAAAACTTCGCTCCCTCTGTGGCAAGGGGCTGGACGCACGACTCACCGACGGCTAATGTACACGGCCGCGCAGAAGTTGTATGTTCAACCTTAGACAGAGCTAACCTTGTCTTGTAATTGAAAATAGCGGCTGCACGATCCGGTGAAGCAAGACCCGGCATCATACTCTGAATGAGGAGGCAAGCCGCAGTAAATCGAACCGCATGCACAGAACAAGGACCAAATGACACGGAAGCGACGGGCGGACAACGCAAAAGTGCTTTTCCCAGCCGGGCTGCCGGTATCGAAGCCGGTGCACTATGACGCGGGCGAGACAATCTTTTCGCAAGGCGATGAGTGCACCGATGTTCGCTACATCGAAGAAGGCGTGGTGAAGCTGACGCTGGTATCGAACCGAGGCAGGGGCGGAATACTGGGATTTCTGGGCCACGGCGATTTTTTTGGCGAGAACTGCTTGAACGGCCAGGCGTTTTATTCCACATCGGCAGTGGCGTTGGTGCCCGGCACGGTGATGGTCATCAACCGAAAAAAGATGGTGAAGATCATCAACGAGGAGCCCGCGGTTTGTTCTCGTTTCATCAATTACCTCCTGGCTCGGAATCACCGGATTGAAGAGGATTTGATCGATCACCTGTTCAATTCCAGCGAAAAGCGACTGGCACGCACGCTTTTACTGCTGGCCGACTACGACGCGGGAAACGCGGATGTGACGATCATGTCCCGAATCAATCAAGACACGCTGGCAGAGATGATCGGGACGACGCGTCCGCGCGTGAATTTCTTCATGAATAAATTCCGCAAGCTCGGCTACATCCATTACGACAAGAATGGCCGGCTGGAAGTGTACAAGACGCTGGCGAAGGTGCTGCACGACTAGAGACGCGACATTTAAAATGGTGGGTGGCGCTCCGGCCGCGCGGGGTCTTGGCGTGGCCAGCGAGAACCGGGCGATGCAGTCCGCGCTGGCGGCATACGCAGCTTCGAGCGCTAGTTTGTAGAGCTTGCCTTTTGGTCCTTGACCTGCAGCTCGTTCACCACTTGCTGAACATTCGGAACCGCGGCCGCGACTTTTTCCGCATAGGCGCGTCTCGCCTGGGAGTTCACTTCGCCTGTGAGAGTGACGACGCCGCGTTTAACGTCGTACTTCACGTGCTTGTTCAACCGGTTCTGAATCAGCGCTGCATCCAGATTCTTTTCTATGCCTTTATCGATATCTGAATTTATGGCCTTGGCGTCGCTTTCAGCCGCTGGAGGGACTACGGCGATTTGGTCCGCTACCACCTGGCCGGCCGCGAAGGACTTTGCGATCGTCTCGGCCTGCGACTTGTCCATCTCGGACGGCACATCGCCATCGAGAGTCACCACGCCTTTTACTCTGTCCTGGCTCACTTTGACGTCTTTCAGGCCGGCTTGATCGAGCGATTTGCGAATGCTGTCAGCAACGTCTGGGGATTTAGCGGGTTCGGCCGAGCATCCTGCGATGGTGCCGAAGGCGAGCAACGTGAACAATGAAATGTAGGATGTGAGCTGTCGCATATGAATTCTCCTTTGATGTGGATCGAGCTACTTGGAAGACTTCTTTCGATTTTTTCGGCGCAAGCGCGCCGTTGTGTTGCTCCGCTTCGAAGCCGGGGCGGAAGCGCGCCGACCGGTGCGGAAAACAGAAACGTGCTTGCGAGCGCGCTTACCCCCGGCGTTGCGGCGTCGCGCCGGATGGGTTACTTCGTCGACCTTTGCGGCGACAGTGCCCAGCGTGGAGCCAATCGAGCGGGCCACGGTCGTGAGGAAATCGTCGGCTTTCGCAGCGGGCTTACGTTCAGTGATTTTCATGTGTTCTCCCCATGGGACTGATCGAGCGATTTGTTCTGCGATCTGTTGATCGAATCGAACGACTGGATCAAAACTCTTATGCTTTCTTCTGCGCAGAGGCCGGAGGATCTTTCACTACCAGCACGTCTTCCCCCAGAGCAGTTGCCAGAGCGATCTGGTGGTCTTGTTCGTCCATCAGGATCTCGCGGATATGTTCGGCCATGGCGTACTCGCCCAATTGCTCGCACTGGCGAACCCTGAGGCGATAATTCCGGATCGTCTCGCCTTCGTTGATGAGGTCGAAACGGAGCATTTCCCGAGCCTTCTCCGAGGTGCGGACGGGCTTCGGCTGGACCGCGGGCATGCCTCCGAGATAATCAATCTGATTGGAGATCAGCAGGGCGTGGTTGAGCTCTTCGACTGCGTGCTTTTCCAATTCGTCCGCGATTTTCATGTATTCGGCGCCCTTCAGCACTTGCGAGTACACGACGTAGGCAATAATCGCCTGATACTCGCGGGCCAAATCTTCGTTCAACAGCTCGATCAGTTCGTCGCGAGTTATTTTCGGAACTTCCTGCGGCAATGCATCCGCCTTCATCATGAGCTCCTGTTTGAGTTTTCAACGTCAACGCGAGAATGAACCGAGACGAACTGGTATTGGCGCGAATTGAAATTGATTCGCTCCGAGCCGGGTGCGTTTTGGTTTATGCCGACGTGTTTTTCGCTTCGCGATAGGCGCGTTCGCCGACATCTGCGGCTTGACGCACCTGGCCTTTGATCTGGTCGATACCTTCCTGCGCGCGCTGCGTGATTTTGTGGCCGGCGGCGATTGCACCGTCCAGTTGCTCTTGCGCAGTTTCCGCAATTAAGTCGCGGGTGTCGTTGCCGGAGCGGGGAGCAAAGAGCACTCCCAGCGCAGCGCCTACACCGACGCCTACTGCGAATACAGAAATCGATTCCGTCCATTTGGTTGCTGACTTCATGGCGTCCTCCGTTTTTTTTAGCCTTCTCGTACTTCTAGTGCGCACTTCGCATGTCGTTCCGTAGCGCCCGAAGGGAAGCGGAAAAAGTAGCCGCAAGTCCGGCTTCCCTTCCGGGAAATTATTCCCGGCTGCCGGAAGTTGTGTGGCGCGCGCGCTGATCATCCGCTTTGACGTCAGCGGAAGATTCGCCCGTCGAGGAAATGTCCTCGGCGCTGGTGATCTTCATGATGTCTTTGGCGCGTTTGATCGCTTCGGAGCTGTCGCAGTGCACGGAAAGCAGAATGCCACCCTTCTGCACGCGTCCTTGGTAGCGTTTTGCTTCATATTCGGGAATGCCCAGGCCGATTAATGCGCCGGTGAAGCCACCGACGGCGCCCCCGACACCGACTCCAGCCAACGCAGCCATGATCGGGCCAGCAGCGATGATCGGACCGACGCCTGGGATGGCCAGCGCGCCGATTCCGGCGAGCAAGCCCAGCGCGCCGCCGAGAACCGCGCCGGAACCGGCGCCGGTCGCCGCGCCTTCCGGCGCCTTGGAGGCTTTTTCAGTGCCAATCTGCCGTGACCCGAGGTTTTCCGGTAGTAGCGCGGAAATATCGCTCGGCGAAAATCCGGAGCGCACCAGCGTGTCGGTCGCGTGATCGGCGCTCGACAAAGTGGAGTAAATGCCGAAGACTGCAGTCTTTTTTCCTGACATGTGTGATTCTCCTTTTGAACTAGAGTCTGAACTTGATGCGCACGCCGGCTGCTACGGATTCGCCGGCGCCGCTTGCAGCTGGTTCGTCACGTTCTCCGCGCCGACGACGGCTGCGGCCTTCGCCTCCATACCGGCCTTTTCATCTTCTGTGCGGACCGGACCTCTCAGGGTTACTTTGCCGTCTTGGGTGATGACCTTGATGTTGTGCGCGTAGGTGGAGAGCGAGTGGTCCCTATAAATGGCGCTGAGAATTTGTATAGTGATGTTGCGATCCGCCGGATTCATTTTCTGCTCGGCCGTCACCGCGTCTTTGTTGGCATCGCCCTGATTGGTTTTGGAGTTGTCTGGGGCGGGTTGCTGGTCCTGCTGGACAGTGCCGGCTACCAGGGATGCGCCCAGGAACAGCGTGGCGCCCAGCAGCGACAGACATTTGCCGATTTTCGTTGCAGGATTCATTTCGCGATTTCCTTTTCGATTCACTTACGGCGCTGGATCGCAACGCCTATCGAGAGTGCGTAAATATTTTGCGACTCCGTGATGAGCAGACTATTGCGAATCAAGCGGTGGAGCTATACCGCGATGCGCGTAGATTTGGGGGGAGCTTGCGGTACAGCCGGGAGCGCACGCAGGGAGCTGCTTGCTCGCGGGCGATCAGAAATGAGCAACAGCCGAAGTCGCATAATGCGAATCCTGACGGAGCGAGCAAACTTTTGGAAGACTACAGTGAACTCTTCGCAACTCTAGTTGAATGACCGTATGGTCTTGTTGGGCCGATCATCGTAAAAGCGATGGGATTGTAGAACGTCCGCGCAATCTTCAGCGGAGCGCTGCGATCAACTCCAACGGGGAGATACATTCTGAGGAGGTTCTATGCTGCGTTCGACGTTATGGATCTTCGTCGCGGCGTTGCTTGCGGCCGTGTTTGGATTCCTCGGAGTTGCCAGCGCGGCCGTATGGATGGCCAAAGTGTTATTTTTCGTTTTTCTCGTTCTTTTTTTGGGGTCGCTGCTCGGCGGATTGCTGCGGCGAGAGGGAACATCTATCATTCATTCTGACACGCGAAGTAAGGAGATCTCATGAAAACAGCATCGCTGCTAGGGTTCGTGCTCATTATCCTCGGAGTGCTCGCGCTCGCCTACCAGGGGATTACCTACACCACGCACAAGAAAGTCCTGGACGTTGGACCCATTCAAGCAACCAAAGAGGAACACAACACGATTCCGCTGCCCCCGATTGTGGGAGGTCTCGCGTTGGTAGGCGGAATCGCATTGGTCGCAGCTGGCGGGAAAGCAGCTTAGGGAATTGATATGTTTTGCGGCTGGCCCAGAGATGTGAGCTCTGTCTGGGCCACAGTCAATTTGGGATGCTATCAGGCGTCTGATCCGTCCTCTAACGCAAGCCCGACTGCCTCTCCACACCGTTTGCCGCCTCCAGCATCGAACCGCGTACCCGCGCCGACAGAGCACGCTCGGAAAGCGTGGCTCGCAGGATTCGCTCCAGGTCGGTTTTTCGGTACGGATGACAGATAAAATCAAATGCGCGAATATTCAGCGAGGCGAGATAGTCCCTGTATTCGTTCGGGCACGCTGGCTCGCAGACAATGATCGCGGGAATTTCGACCGGCCGGCTCTTGAGCAAGCGAACGACGTCGCGATAGGTGCCGTCGACCAGCCAGAAGCCGCAAAAGCACGCGGCGACATTTTCCTTGGCGAGCAGCGCGCGCACTTCGCCAACGCTCTTGGCCCACAGCGTGCGCAACGGATACATCTGCAGCAAATTGCGCATGCTGTCGCTGATGACGGGGTCAACGGTGGCCACCAACACGGTCGGTTGACGAGCGATCTGCGGAAATTGGGTGGATGATTTGTGACGCAAAATGCTCGCGGAATTCTTGGTTACAGAGCCTACTTCGTCCATGGCTGGATTCCTTTCTGGTTTGGCGCGAGAAGAGAACAAAGAGCCGGCCAGCCCTCAAGACCTGGCGCGAAATTTACAGCTTTTCGTTCTCCTCCGCACCGGCATAATCACGGATTGACGCCAATTCAGCAATACGGGCAAGGCGTTAAGCGTTTTGGTGAAGTTACTGTAGAGAACGTGATTTCGAGCGTGAGCGGACGTGAAGCGATGTGGCGCAATTTCGCGCACCGATGCAATCAAACGCGCTCAAGATTACCGCGAGAATGGGGTCACAACCGCGGAGATTTGGAGCGCGAAGAGCGATCGTGCTCGCGGCAGTATTAAGGTGAGGCTGCGCCTAGGCTTCGACGATTTGATTTCTGACGGCGTAGCGAACCAGCTCGCTCACCGTGTGCAGCTGCAGCTTGCGCATGATGTTCGCGCGATGCGTTTCGGCGGTCTTGACACTGATGTTGAGCGACGACGCAACTTCCTTGCTGCTCTTCCCTTCCGCAAGCAACTGGACGATTTCCCGTTCGCGAGTGGTGAGCCGGTCGCGCAGCGCCGTGGGAAGCTCGGTGCGCATTCTGCCTTCTTTGAAGCTGGAGAGCATCACTTCCGTCGCGCGAGGCGTGAGAAACGGTTTGTGGTTCGCGAGGGTTTCGACGGCCACGATCAGGTCGCGGTCCGAATCGGATTTCACGATGTAGCCGCGCACGCCGGCTTCCAGAATGTCCCGAATCAGTTGATCCGAATAATGCACGGAAAGAATCAGGATTTCAGTGTTCGGTGATTCCTTGCGGATTCTGCGAGCCGCGTCCACGCCGTTAAGATCCGGCATGCTGATGTCCAGAATCGCGATGTCCGGTTTCAGTTCTTGGGCTTTCGAGACGGCCTCGCGCCCGGTATGCGCTTCCCCACAGATTTCCCACCCTGCGTGTGATTCCAGCATCCCTTTGATGCCACGCCGCATAAGATCATGATCGTCGGCAATCAGGATACGAAGCACTTTCATTTTTCTCTCCCGCAAGAAGGGGTTGGTGTCGCGCTGTTGGGGGCCACTGTCCTGGACAAACTTCCCATACTGGGACGAGGCCGCCTGCCAATGCGTTTCAACAAGATCGACGTTGCTTCGCTTTGCCATTCAATCACCAGACCGCTGATGGCGCCAGTGCTCCGCCTCGTTTATGAGAGTTACATTCCGGGGCCCACACGTCCCGAGACGGAGCAACCGGCTGATGAATTCGTTTATGAAATGGAATAAATCCCTCAGCGCCTAAACTGCCATAAGCCGTGGCCAAGTTACGGTATCTTTTCGGATTCGTCCATCGGAACCATCCTGTAGACTTCGTAGGTAGATACCTGTAGGCGCGGAACGCGATGTGATAGAAAAGCCACGACTTAGCAAATCGGATGCGGGGATTTTACCTTAGGGCCGCTCGATTAACGGCTGGTTCCTCGGTAGGATGCGATTCTTTCAGCTGATTGACGTAGCGGACGACCTTGGCCCATTCCTTCTTGTCCTTCTTCGTTGCGAAAGGAGCGCTCAGATCAGCGTAATAGGCCAGCAGCATCTTTCTCACTTCAGGCGAAACCGAAGCAAAGTCGTTCTTCTGCAGCCGGTCCAGCAGGTCGGCATACGTCTTGTCTGCCAGTGGATATTGGCCGGGCCCGGTCACCGTGCCGGTATCAATATTGTCGTTCAGGAGATCTGCCTGGCCTGCGGTCCGCTGCTGCTTCGCCAGTTGCACATAATCCTGGAGCGCATTGCTGAAGCTGGCGACGAATAATTTTTCGGCGTCCGGAGTGGGGATCTTAAACGCGAGATCGCGAAACGGCCCAACCTTGGGTACCAGCTCAAGCAAGAAACCGAGAAGCCTGGTGCCGAAGCCGGGCTTTTCGTATTTGCCGGGCCACTGCTTTTCATAACTGGAGCGGGAGACGCGATATAGAAACGCGGTGCGCGTGATTCCCGGTGTGCCCTGCTGAATTTCGTCCTTCTTGGTCTGCCAGGCGATCTTTGTGGCCTCCGGTATCAGCTGGCTGACGCCTCTGCGGTAGGAAGCGATCGCCAGGTCGTAATTGGAAAGCACGGAACCGAGATCGAGCGAATAGGTTTCTTGAAACGCGCGCGCGAGCAGATCTTTCGACACTTGAAATCCGATGCGGTCGCGATATGCGTCGGAGGCGTATCTTCCTTTGGCGACTTGCAGCACGTCAAACCCGAATTCGGTTTTCAGATGCGCGAGGGGATCCTCGTCATAGGTCACGGCATTGCCGTATTTGCGGCGAAGCTTCGGATAAAGCAGTGGCACGGCGAGGTTTGTGCCGGTGCGGTGGCCTTCATTGTCCGCGGCGTAGTGCGCCAGGGCTCCGAGCGCGAAAGCATATTCGTTCAGATTCTGCGAATCACGCAGCAGCGTCTGGACGAAATCCCCGCTGCGCACGTAGTGAACCAAGTCGCTGAAGAACTTGTTGCCGAAAGGGTAGTAACCCATGTCCTGGATTACGCAGCCACCGTAGGCATAGGCGTGCGCGGTCTTCAGTTCTTCGGGAGTCGCTTGAGGAAAGCGCTCCAGGAGCAGCGGCTTGATCGCTTCGTCCCATGCAGAATCCACAATCGCTTCATGAGCGAGGACCGCATAGGCTGCCGAAGGTGGCGGGGCAGCAAGCAGGAAGATAATGCAAAAGACGATCGCTCGGGTCCTGAAGAGCTCGCTAAACCTCATGTGATTTCCGGCCGTTTGCGAGGTTTCCTGCACCATGCGCAATCACGGGCAAAAAAGACGGGCGAAAACTCTCGACCCGCTAGCGTGGAGCTGCCCTAGATCCAAATCCATATAGAAGTACCCTTAGTTCGCGGACCAATGAACTTTACGATCTTCCTGCTATCAGCCCAAACCGGACGCTTGGGACTTGCCCTCATCTTTGACCGATTCTTGTACGGATAAAGTCACGATGATCGTGGTTCCGGTTGGCCGAGACTTGATTTGCAGCCAGCCGCCGAGCTGCCGCACGCGCTCTCGCATTCCGCGGATGCCCACGCCCAGTTGCCCGCCGCTGCTGTTCAAAGTTGTCATGATCTCATCCGATATTCCTTTACCGTTGTCCGCTACTTCCAAGCGCACAGTCCCGGAACGCGCTTCAATCTGAACACTTGCGGTGTCACTACCGGCGTGGCGGAAAATGTTGGTCAGGGTCTCCTGCACGATTCGGAAGAGCGTTCGTTCCACAATTTCGGGAAGGCGATTCGGGCCGAGCGACATTTTCAGCTCCACCTTCACCTTGCTGCGTTGCGTAAAACCTTCGATGTACCATTCCAGCGCCGAGCGCAATCCCGCGTAATCCAGGGTCGGAGGATATAAAAGGTAGGAGAGCGTGCGCGTTTCGTCGGAGGCTTTCTGAGAGAGCAGGATCGCTTCGCGAAGTAAGTCGACAGCAGCCGGATCAATATCAGCAATTTTCGCACTCACCGCGGAAAGGTGAATCACCAACGCGGCAAGACTTTGGCCGGTGCTGTCGTGCAGTTCGCGAGCGATGCGACGGCGCTCTTCATCCTGCAATTGCAACAAGCGTGCCGAGAGATTCCGGAGAGCTTCTTCGGCTTCTTTACGCGGAGTAACGTCGCGATTGATCTCCAGGATACCAATCGTGCGGCCCCGCGAATCGCGCTGCAAGACCTGACGGCTGGCGACCATGATGCGCTTCCCTTCCCGAGTCCAGTGGACGAGTTCGCCTTCCCATGAACCAACGCTGTAAAGCTTTTCATAGACTTGGTCGAGCGGCTCGGGAAACTCCGTTTTCAGGAATGTGTGGGTGACGTTTCCACAGGCTTCGGCGGCGGACCAGCCATAGGTTTCCTGCGCGCCACGATTCCAGAACAGGATCGTACTGTCGACATCGCGCACGATGATCGCGTCGTGAGCGAGCTCGAGCAATTCGGAACGAAGCTTCCCGCTGGAAATGCGGGGGACGCCAGTCTCTCGTGCTTTCTTCTTCTTCCGACCGGATTTATCGGGCATTCATCAGGTTACCTTTTGCCGGGCACAAATGGTGACGGAAATCGCTCGGACCTGGACTGCAGACGCGTATCGTCACCGGGGCGCCCGGGGTAGCGCCGGTGGGCGAAGCTGGCTTCGATCAAAAATAGGAACGTGCGCATCGCAAGGCCTACTCGCGCTGCGGCAGATTCCTTCCCTGAAAAAATGGCTTGTGCTGGCCCATCGCCTCCACAGCCGTCACCAGCCAATGGGCCTGAGATTTCAGCAAATAGCCGCTCGCGCCGGCGCTCTGGGCTTGCCGAACCATTTGCGTCGAATCGTGCTGCGTGAAAATCAGCACTTCGGCGGCCGGGAGGGCCCGCTTGATCTCTGGCGTGGCGTCCAGCCCGTTCATTTCGGGCATGGTGATGTCCATGATTACTATGTCAGGCTGAAGGTCTCGCGCCATTCCAATGGCTTCGGCGCCATCGGCAGCCTCACCGACTACCTGCCACTCCTTCCGCGTCGCCAGCAACCTTCCCAGGGCCGCGCGCACGGCTTTTTCGTCGTCGACGATCAAGATTCGAAGGCCCACTAAGTCTATTCCTCGCACATTCTATCCAATGACCGCGAAACCGCAATCAGGTTTCGCGTAATCCTCAGAGGCAATGCACATTTTCGATTACGACTTGCCACCTTGCCACCATACCTAAGACCATCCTCTACCGCCTGCCCGCAATGCGAAATATGTACAACACGTCGCCACTATTTACACATCCTCCGATCGAGAACCTGGCCACAACAAAGCCCAGCCCGTAAGGGACTGTGTTCACAATAGGTTGTGCGCCTCAATCGCAGCACCGTTGGTAGCCGAATTGCACTTCAGACCGCAACTTTCGTTTCCTGTGGGGCCGTGTGCCTTGAATCGGTGGGGGAGGATTATGAACGAGACCTACGATATTTTTAGGGATCTTGCCGAAACCGGGCCGATTTGGATCGAAGCTGTTCAAGGTTTGGGCGCCGCTAAGGCGCGTCTCACGGAATTGTCGGAAGCGCGTCCTGGAAATTATTTCATATACGATCCGCTTGCCGCCAAGGTGATCGCGTCGGCTGTGAAATCGGCGCAGATGCCAGCGCCGGTGACGTTCGTCGACCGCCTGCGTCAATACTAGAGCCGGGGTGCTACAAACGGCCCATCAGAAACAGTATCAGCAGGATGACTAGCACCAAGCCGATGCCGCCGCTTGGGTAATAGCCCCATTCCCTGCTGTGAGGCCAGGCCGGCAGACTGCCAAACAGCGCTAGGATTAGGACGATCGAGAGAATGAGCAGCAGCATGTTCTTCTTCCTTTAGCGTGTTAGCGAAGGGCGCGGCGAACGTCCGCGCCCTTCAGAGCCGGCTGGCGCAATTAACTCGCGCTGCCAGCCTTGGCTGTCTTGTGCCGTGGTCTTGTGCCTTGGTCACCCGTCTCTGCGTCTGCTTGGAAAGCCTCGGAATTGATTTCCTCTGAGAGATCCGTAAGCTTTTGATTGGTTTCCTTTTCTTCGTCGAGCGTCTGTTGCAGCAGCGATGCTGCTTCCGTTTCGCCCATCAATTCGGCGTAGGCGTGCACCGCGCCGTAAGCGGCGATTTCATAGTGCTCTACGCGTTGCGCCGCCGAAATCAGGGCCGCATCCATCAGCGCTCCCTCGAAATCCTCGGACATCATTTCTCCGCCTTCGGACACGATGCCGGCCATCCCTTTGCACTTCTTGCCCTTAACGGGCTCGCCGAGGCCGGTCAAGATTTGTTCGAGACGCGTGGCGTGGCTTCGGGTTTGTTCCAGATGCTCCTCGAATCCCTTGCGGAGCTCATCGGAATTTGCGGCTTTCGCCATTTTCGGTATTGCTTTGATTAATTGTTGCTCGGAGCTGTAGAGATCTCGCAATTCGTCTGCGTAGAGGCTTTTGAGATTATTTTGAGTCATTTGCATCCCCCGTGTTTCTGGTGTGGGCCGCATCACCGAGCGGATCTTCGCGATCGCACGGTTAGACTAGGCTTCCTGCATCGCCTTAGCCATAAAGCGAATGCTGTAGGCCTCATTCCTGGTTCCGGTAGGGGACACGTAGCGAAGATGCTGAAGCAGCGCGTCCAGGCGGGAGCGTTCCGACGGGAGCAGTCCGTCGCCGGTTGGTCAGAATCGAACCATTGGTCAAGTCGTTGGTACTTGGCGCCGCCTGGTGCGAAACGTCAGGCGAAATGGCCGGTGCAGTTAGGTATTGCGCTGTATTCCGAGCGCGAGACTTTGTCTCCACTATGTCTGAGCAGTCGCATATTCAATTCAGGAGGCTCAAAATGAACTGGGATCAAATTGAAGGCAAGTGGAAGCAGTCGGTTGGGAAGGTGAAGGAGAAGTGGGGCAAACTGACCGACGACGATCTGACTGCGATCAACGGCAAGCGCGACCAACTGATCGGAAAAATTCAGGAACGCTACGGAATCGCCAAGGACGCGGCACAGAAGCAGGTGGATGAATTTACGCGTGCTTACCAGACAGACGTAGTGGTTCAAACTCGCGCCAAGAGAGCCTGACCGGTCCGCTCCAGCTTGACGGTCCGGCCCAGAGGAGGAACGTGATGGCAAGATACGGAAAAGCCGCCAGCCAGAGTGTGGAGAGCGCCATGCGTCGGGAGAAGCGTGGCACGCTGCGTTCGGGCAAAGGCGGCAAGGGCGGCAAAGTGACCAGCCGCAAGCAGGCGATTGCGATTGGACTTTCCGAGGCGCGCAAGAAAGGCGGCAAGGTTCCGCGGAAAAAGTCTTAGCGCAATTCCTGGGCTGAACTTGCAAAGTACGCGTTAAACATCGTTGACCATCAAGGCCGCGTGTGCGGCGGCTTTGGTGGCCAGCGACCACAAGTGGCATCCAAGATCTCCGAGTCATCCACACCCTCGGTTCGCGCCGCGGAAAGGCCCATTTGAAAATTATTTCAGGAAACACAAACGGAGGGATCGCTTCGATTGCGTGGCCGAAAAACGGGACGAGGGCATGAGCGACGTGGCGCATGCCCTCGCTGTCATGGCATCAAGAATTATTACTTGGGCTTCGCCGGTGCGGCTGCATGCGAAGCCGGTGGCTGTTGCCGCTGCTGCAATTGTTGCTGCTGCTGGGTGTGCTTTTGAACCAGTTGCTGTGTCTGTTGCTGATGCTTCTGCTCCACTTGTTGAGTTCTCTGATCATTGGCTTTCTGCTTCGCCAATTGCTGGTGTTCTTTGTCTTGCTGCGCCTGCAGATTCTGGCGTTCCTTGTCTTGCTGCGCGGACAGTTTGTCCTGCTGTTGCTGGTACTTCTGGTCCATCTTGGCGTTCCCCGTATTGGGAGCAGCCGCGCGTGTGGCAGGCGGAAGATCTTTCGGGTGGACGGCAGGGTTGGCGTGACCGGCGTTCTCCGCGCCGCGATCGTTGAATTCTCCCGGTCTGGCAGTGGCAGAGATCGGGGGCTTGCCATGGTTGGAAGAAGCGCGTAGCGCCGGGTTATCACGCGCTGCGTTTACGTGTTGCACTTGCGCGGAGACGGGAGGGATATGCCGCTCGTGCGCGGCGGCCTCTTCCTGAGCGGTTGGACGGTCGTTGATTCCGCCATGTCCGTTGTAGCTGACGTGTACATCGTTTCTCACGTCTACTCTCGTTTCGTACACGTTATGAATCACGGTGACGTTTATGTTGGTCACAGCGCGGTTGTAGAAGAAATGGCCGTTATCCCAGCGCCCGCCTTCAAAACCGTGGCCGAAGTAACCAAAACCATAGTTGATGCCGCCGTAGAAACCTACGGTCGGACCCCAATAGCCGTCATACCAAACAAAACTGCTGCCACCCCAGCCCCAGTAGCCGGGCGTCCAGAAGAAACCGACTTCCGGGGCTTCGATCCAAGTGCCAGGCACCCAGTAATAACCGTCGTCGCCCCAGGCCCAATATCCGGGCGTCCAGATGTAGCCGTCGCCGGGGCAAACCGGCTGCTCGTAAACGGGAAGCGCCGGAGGTGCGATGGTGATCGCTACACCGATTTGCGCGAAAGACGCGGAAGAAAGAAATAACACTGCAATTGCGAGTAGAAAAGGACGAATGAATCGGCTACGCATTAGAGATCATCTCCTGTTGAGTATTCCGCCGGTTGCGCAAAAGCGCTTTTTCCGGTCGGTGATCAGCGTCACGTTGCGAATAAAGAAAAACGGGCCGATGTAAGATACCAAATTTGCCGTACTGGCCAGAAATGTATTCTTGCGCGCGATTTCTGGCTATAGGGTTATGTCTGTAAAAGCGTGGCAAGCATTTCGTAGGCACTACTCTCCGATCAGAGAGCCTATTTTGACTGCGGCGGGTTGCTGGTGAGCATTTCGTCGTTGCAGGAATACGAGCTCTGCGGGCAGGTTCGGACTGGCGAGCAAAAGCCAGGGCACGGCCGGAAATTTCAATAGGTGCTCACCGGAACGGGATCGGCAGTTGGCGCTGCCTTTAGCTCTTCGATAAATTCGCCGAGCGTGCCGAACGTTTGTGAGCCACCGGTCAGGCCGAGACGCCGGCTGATTTTCAACGGATCTCCTGAAAAATGCCACAAGCCCACGAGGATCCTCAAATTTGGCTCCTGGGCTCGCAATTTGACGTAGAGGGAGCGAACGTGAGGCACGGCAAAGGGAGGGAGCGCGGAGATGCAAACCACGTCCGGGTGCGCCGCTCTTATTTGCGCGAGCATTTCACCGGCAGCGTCCACCGGGATACACTGCGCTCGATGGCCAGCTCGTTCGAGCACTTGGGCCAGCATGATCGCGACGAGTTCGTCGGCTTCGTCTCGCGCCGGCACACAGAGAATGTTCAGCGAGGGCGCAGTGCGCGCGCGTGCTGGTTGCGTTAGATAAATGGCCGATGGCTCCGCTGCATCACTGGATTCGCTTACGGTACCAGCCTCCTCGCCGCGCGGTTCCCACAATTCTTCGATCAATTCCCGGGTGCTCTGGCAGATGAATTTCTGGCTGGCATCGTCGAGCCGATCCTGATGACGATCGTGCTCTGCCAAACTGAGCGCCGGAATCAGTACCGAGTCGTATAGGTCTTCGAGCGTCTGCCCCTCCAGATGATTCTCCAGAACCAGGCGCGCATCGTCGTGATCCATGGCCAAGAGACGTTGATAGAAGCGAGAGGAAGGCGTCAAGACAGGCTCGTCGCCCAGAAGAATGTGCAGGAACCTGAGCCGCGGAACGTGGCGCCCGGCGACCAACAGACAGACTGTCAGTGGAGTCGAGAGAACCAGTCCGATGGGTCCCCAGATGGCCGTCCAGAAAATTGCCGCGACTAAAATCGCCAGCGAGGAAATGCCGGTGTGAATTCCGTAAAGCATCGGCTCGATGAAATTGGAAACGATTAATTCAGTGACGATGAAAAGCGCGAGAGTGAGCAGCGGCTGCGTCCAGCCATGAAAGACAGCGAGGGAAAGCAGCAGCGGGATCATTCCGCCGAGCGGCGGACCGATGTAAGGCAGAAAGCGCAGCACACCGGCGAGAACGCCCCACAGCAAAGCGCCGGGCACGCCGATGAAATGAAGGCACACTCCAATGAAAATTCCGTAGCAGGTATTCACGACGAACTGCAAGAGCAGATACTTGCTGACGCGCGCGCTGGCGTCGTCCAGAGTTCGCGTCATCAGGTGCAGATGACCCTCACCCGCCAGTGAAATCAGGCGATTCCGCAAATCCTCACGGCGAATGAGCATGAAAATCGTGAACACCAGCACGATCATGGCGCTGCCCAGCAATCCCAGAACGCTCTGCACCGATTCCAACGGCAGCGCTGGAGCCTTGACGACTTCCACGGGAACGGGCCGGGCCGGCGAAGCGGACCGTGCAACGGTTGACGGTGCCGCTGCCGTACCGGCGGGACGGGATGCGATTGGACTGGCGGCGAGATCCTTGCTGATTTCGGTGATCGTCTCCGAAGCACTATCCAGCGATTGGTTCGCGGGCCAATGCAGAGCACCCAACCGCGCTTTGATGTTGGATTTATAGGCTGGCAGTTGATTCGCGACTTCGCTGAGTTGCTTTGCGACCATCCAACCGACCGCGCCACAAGCGGCAACGGAGAGCAGCACCACCAGAAGCGTGGAGGGGATCCGCCGCAGCTGGACGCGCTCCAGGACCCTGACCACGGGCGTCAAGATAAAGGTGAAGAGCAGCGCCAGCGCAAACGGAATCAGGACGATGCGAGCGAAATAGAGCGCGGCGATTGCCGCGACTGCGACAACCACTGCGAGCAAATGGAATAGATCTCGCGACGGGTAGGACCGTGTCGCGCTTCCGTTAGCTGCGTCTGGAAATTTCACGTTCGGCTGACGAGTCCCATAAGCAAAGACACCAGGAACAACACCAGGAATAGATAGAACAACAGCTTCGCGATACCTGCAGCGGCGATCATGATGCCGGCGAAGCCGAATATTCCGGCGACGATTGCAACAATTAGAAAGATTAAAGCCCATCGTAACATGGCGTTCTCCTCTTCGCGGATTTTACGCGCGAACTTGCGGGGGAAAAGTACTGCCGGCGCCTACGGAACGCCATCAACGGAACTCCCTAGATACCGAAGGGAATCGCGGTACGCAAAAGCAGGCGCGAGCCAGGAATCCACAGGCTTTTCGATGCTCGGTAATCGCCCACCTCTCCCTAGGTATTCCACTGTATTGAACAAAATCCGCCAAAACGTAAAGTGGGAACGGCGCCGATGCGCTCAGCGGCGAACTGGGCGGATGCCCGGTTTTCTTTGTAGCAGTGAGAGCGAAGCCGCCGATTGTTGCGGGAAGCCGAGGGAGGTTTGCGATGTACACCTATCTTTGCTGCAGATGCACGAAATGCGCCGCGCGAATCGTATTGGAAGAGTGGGCGGAGTCCATGTATCTGCTGCATAGACCCGCGCGGGCGCGCCCGCGGCACCAGATTTGCCCATTTTGCGAGTCGGCGTTTGCGCCGGAACGATATTACGTAACGGAGAGCGGTGCGCCGCTCGCAGTATCCGGACGCACCGTGGAAATGCGGGACTCTTTGCGCTCATTGAGCAAGACGGCGTGAGGACGTCGACAAGTTCGCGAACCATGCCTCTGCTGAAATAAATCGACCTGTCTGTCTCCCCCAGAAAGGGGTTGCCGCCGAGAATCGGCAGCCCCTCCCTCCCGCAGCTCGGCAATGGCCGACTCAGATGATTCAGTCCGATTTTGCGTTACGACGGAACGCGCTTCACTGGCACGTACAGGAAATTCCCCTGCGCCTTACGAAGTAATCCGTATTCAACCGTGGCGCACCGCCCGGCAGAATGGGTGGCGAAGGGGAGGAATGGGAGTCGGGTGCCTTGCGAGAGCAAGGTATGAGGGCTGGGCCGGTCCCCATCCTCTTCCTCGGCAAATCTTTCTACATCTTTTCGTGATGGGCCACGGTGTCTGTGAAGGAGCAATTGTCGTGCCGACCTCGGATGATCAGGAAGCCCTGGAACGCGCGCGGGACGATGCACGCGAGGGGAAATCTCCCTCGACGCAGGCAGGCGAATTCGTGCGCGAAGAAATCGATCACGTACGGGGAGGCAAGCATGGCGCCGCCAGTGTAAGGCAGGCGATCGCCATCGGCCTGTCGAAAGCGCGCCGCGCTGGAGTGAATTTGCCGCCGCCCACGAAGGGGCCCGCGTCAACCCGTGCGCAGGCGCAGCGCGATTTGCGCAAAGGCAAATCGCCGCAGCGGAAAGTCTCAAGCAAGCGGTCGCGCGCGACGTTGCAAGCTTTGCAGCAGCAAAGCACTCGGTCGGTGTCGCCTAAGGCGCTCTCCGAACAGGCGCGCGCAAGCGCCCGTCGCCGCGGAAGGACGGCCAGACATCATTCGGCAGTAAAAGCGGTGCGTAGGAAAGGAACGACGGGCCTACGCGCAGCCGCGCGTAAGGCTGCGCGTACGCGGCAGCGCCGACGGGCTGCCTAATCAATCACTTACATGTCCCCAGTCCACAAGAACGGCAAAAGCCGCGAAGCATTAATGGACGCTCTGCTCTTTCTGAATTCCTTGATTCTACTTTTCAGCCATTGGGCCGGGCCTCGCAAACGAGCTGAGGTGCTTCGCGAGGATCAGCTCGAGGACGAACCACAAAGCGCAGGAGGTTGCGAATGTACGTTCCCTGGAAAGTTGTGATTGCTTCATGCGATGTGCAAGAGCGGCGCGCGCTGTGCAATATTTTGGCGAAGCAGGGGCTGGACCCGATTACCGCCCCGACCGTCCGCGAATGCGAAGAAATCGTGGTCCAGGAAAATGCGGGATTGATCTTCTGCTCTCGCTGGCTAGCCGACGGAGATTACCGTGACTTGTTAGTCGCCGCGCGACGCTGGAGCCGAAAAATCAGAATCGTCCTGGCGGCTCGTGTTACCGACTGGGATGAGTATCTGGAAGCGATGCGGCTGGGCGCCTTTGACGTGATTTCTGCTCCCTGCCGCCCGACCGACGTGGAGTGGATGGTCATTCAGGCGCTGCGAGAGGAGCACGCTCAAGCAAGGCAGATCACCCTTACGCAGCAAGTTGCCAGAAGCCTCGAGGGCGCAAGCATATCCAAATCAGCGTGACGTTCTACTTGGGAATGCCTGCGGCTATTGGAGTTCTGCTTCGAGCCGCACGAGAAAACGAATCACTTCGGCCGGATCGCGCACGTAGTATTTCGCATGGCTCTGATGAACTTTTCCCACGCGGATAGTGATCTGATCGCCGAGCGCGCAAAAGGCGGCTTCATCCGTGCCATCATCGCCGATGTAAATTGCCGGCGTGCCCGGTGGGAAGCTGCTGAGCAGGTCCCGCACCGCGCCGTTTTTTCCACGGATCTCGTTGGGCAGGACTTCCAACACCATCGCGCCTTCCAGAACTCTCAGGGTATCTTGCAACGGCGCGACCACGTCCATCAGGCAGAATTTTGCGGCGCGCGCGATGGGTGCGCTGGCCTGCCGATAGTGGACGGCAAAGCTCATACCCTTGTCTTCGACGCGCATACCGTCCATTGCAGCCATACGCCTACGCGCGCTTTGTTGCGCGCCAGCCAGAATCCTGGCCGACGCGCTGCTGATCTTCGTGGGTTTTCCCTGTTCTTCGGCTCCATGAAGCCCGATGAAATGCAGGCTATCAACCCCAATCCGCGTTTGCAGATCCTGGCAACGCCTTCCGCTGACGATCGCGACGAACAATCTGGGATTTCGCGCCAGGCGCTCCAGCAGGTGCTTCGTGCGCAGCGGCACACGAACTTCCCATGGGTTTCGCTGCAGCTTTACCAACGTGCCGTCGAAATCCAGCAGCAGCGCGCAAACCTCGGCGTTACGGATTCGAGCCGCAATCTCGCGCCACGCGCGAAACAAATAGCGCGGCGCGTGCGCGGCAGCATCACCATTCGACGGGCCCGAAACGGCGTGGCTGCGCGAATGCCCGATCTCGCGTTTCTCTTTTGGTCTCAGCCGCAAGATGTGCGTGGCTGTCGCGCGAGGTCCATTCATAGGGCTTGCCGGAGTTCGGGTTGTGCTTCCTCGATCCGGATTTCAGAAAGTTCCGTGATCAGACTGCCCGCCCATGCAAATACGTTATGACGCATCACAGTGCTCCGCATGAGCCTCATCCGCGTCTGCCGTTCCACCGTATCCATTTCCAGCGCCACGCGTATGGCTTCCGCCAACTGTTCCACGTCGTACGGATTCACGATGATGGCGTCGCGCAATTCCCGCGCCGCCCCGGTGAACTGGCTCAGAATCAGCGCCCCTTCTTCATCATCGCGCGACGCGACGAATTCCTTCGCCACCAGGTTCATTCCATCATGCAACGATGTGACCATGCAGAAATCCGCCGCCCGGTAATAGGGAAGAATTTCCTCGTGGCTGTGGTGGCGCGTGAGCAGCGCGATCGGCTTCCAATCCGCCGTCTGCCAGCGCGCGTTGATTCGCGCGGCTTCGGCTTCGAGCTCTGCCAGGAAATCGTGATAGCGCTCGATTTCCGTACGGCTGGGCGCGCCAATCTGCACGAAGGTGAGCTTTTCGCGATAGGCCGGCCACTTCTCGAGAAAGCGCTCGACGCCGCGCAGCCGTTCGAGCAATCCCTTGGTGTAGTCCACACGATCAACACCGACTCCGATGAAGTTTGCCTTGATGCCCAGCTTACTCAGCAGTTCGCTGCGCAGAACGTAAGGCGACACCGCTGGATCCAAGCCTCGTTGTGACTCGCGAAAATCCACGCTGATGGGGAACGGTTTGACGAAAGTTAGGTGTCCACCGCGCTTCACAGCAAATCGTTCCCATTCAATCTGCGATTCCAAAGAGGCGTCCACCGTCTCCAGAAAATTATCGCAATGCGCCTGGATCTGGAATCCGATCAGGTCCGCGCCCAGCAGGCCGCTGACGAGTTCGCGTTGCCACGGACATATGCCGAACGCTTCGGGATTGGGCCAGGGGATGTGCCAGAAAATCGCCACGCGCGCGTCGGGCCGCGCTTCCTTCACCATGCGCGGCAGCAACGCAAAATGGTAATCCTGCACCAGAACGAGCGGGTGCTCGACGCCCTCGATCTCTTGCAGCACAGCTTCGGCGAATTCGCGGTTCGCTTCCTGATAGTTTTGCCAGTCCGAGGCGCGGAAAATTGGCCGGGTGTGCGCGATGTGGCACAGCGGCCATAACCCTTCGTTTGAGAATCCGTAGTAATGGCCTTTTTCCACTTCTTTGGAAAGCCACACGCGCCGCAAGGTGTAGTCCGGCTTATCGGGTGGAACGCGGATGTGGTCGTGATCGTCCACCGTTTCGCGGTCGGCGTCGCCGGAGCCCGAGGCAATCCAGATTCCGTCGCAGGCGCGCAAAATCGGTTCGAGCGCCGTGACCAATCCGCTCGCTGGTACGAGAAGCTCGAGGCCCTTCCCTCTGTGCACGTGCATGTAAGGCTCGCGATTGGACACAACCACGAGCGATCCCTGCGAAGCCTTGCCCTGGATGCTCACGCGCAGCCGCTCGGCGGTCCACACGGACTCGCCGGATTCACGAAGGCGCGCCTCTTCTTCCGCGGCCGAGCGCGCGTCGGCCAGACTACGAGTGAGATTCATCACCTCGTTCGTGAACGGAGCGAGAAAACTTTCCTTGGGACCCGGCGGACTGGGCATCACGCGGCCGCGGCGAATATCTTTCATCCATTGCGCTGTCCGCGAGATCGGCAGAACGATTGTCCAGCGGATGATAAGCACGGTGATCAAAACGATCAGCAGCACCTCGGCGATTACGTGCCAAAAAGTTGCGCGCCACATGCGCGCGCTCTGGGTTTCGATATAGCCCACATCATTGAAAATCGCCAGCACGCCGGTGACGGACGTTTTGTCGTGCAGTGGCATGTAGTACACGTGCATGGGCTCGGAGCCGATCGTTACAAATTGGCTCAGGCCAGCTTCGCTAGCAGCCACCTGTGCCAGCGGAACCGGAGGAGGAACGAAGCGGTTCTGCAGATTGGAACTCTCCGCCAGCACTTGCCCGTGGCTATCGTAGACCACGACGCCCGCCAGCTGCTCGCGATTCCCGAAGCGCTCGACGATGCGGCGTAGCTGTTCGCGCGAGCCTTTCTCCAACGCCGGTTCGACGATCTCCTGCAGGCTCTCCGACAGAATCTCGGCGCGGTGCACCAGGTCGGTGCGCAAGCCGCGCTTCTCGGCGCGCACTTCGTTCTTGGATACGACGAAAGTGACGATGGTGACGCCCGCTACCAGGAATAGAATCAGGCGCAAGCTTAGCTTCACGTTAACCCCTAGCTGGACTTAAGAGTCTCCAGGCAAGCCTCGCTGCTCCCTTGGCAGCACGAAGCTTGCCAGACCGCCGCGGCTTGTGTTGTTCAAAATAGGACACTTAGCGACACCTCCAAAAGCCACGCCGTGGAGATTATCCGGGCACCGAGTAGAATCTGCTGAGCAGCAGCTGCTATGATCACCCAGCTGGATGCCTGAGCGGAATCCAGCATTCACCTGATATTGCCTTTTGGCCGAGTCGCATTAATCTTGCGCTGCACGGCGGTCTCCGCACTTGTGTCTGCCGGAAGGGAAGGATGTCTTGCGCGCCGAATCTACGTCGGGTGGTGGCGGACCGATCCTCGAGCCGCATGCGCGCTCTGCTGGCACTCACCTTTTTCATGTTCGCGGTGGCTTGGCTCGACGCGTCGTATACTGATTCTGCTTTTCACATTCATTCGATGAACAGTGAGTTTCAGCACTTCGACGACGTCCAGAAATACATCGCGGTAGGCTGGGACCATCTTGCTCGATCTCTCGACAAATGCAAGACCTATGAGGACCAGAAAATCGGCGACGAGCAGTATCTGTACTTCCCGGCGGACTTCCAGAGCTTGCCGGCTTTTCAGGAACTGGTGAAGGATTGCAGGGTCCGCGTCGAGCGCTTGCCGGAGATCATCAGCGGCCCAGACGATGTGCACCTGCACAAAATATCCAAGGCCGGGCTGTTGTATCTTCCCCATGCCTACATTGTGCCAGGCGGCCAATTCAATGAGATGTATGGCTGGGACAGTTATTTCATCATTCTCGGCCTGCTGCGGGCCAATCGCCTGGAACTTGCCAAGGGCATGGTGGAGAACTTTTTTTACGAGATTCAGCATTACGGCTCGATCCTCAACGCGAACCGCACTTACTATCTGACGCGCTCGCAGCCTCCCTTTCTGAGTTCCATGATTCTGGCGGTATACGACGCGGAGGACCCTTCGGCGCAACAGAAAGATAGTGCGTGGCTGCAGCAGGCCTACGATTTCGCGGTGATTGACTACGAGCAATGGACTCACCCGCCTCATTTGGCAGGCGACACAGGTCTGTCCCGCTACTTCGATCACGGCGAAGGCCCCGTGCCCGAAATCATCGGCGAGCCGAGCGATTATTATCGCGGCGCCGCGCAATATTTCCTGCTTCTGAACGGGACGAAGGATCCGCATCTCGTTCTGGTGAACCAGGAGCATCCCGTGGAATCGCTCGTGGGGCCGCTTTTCCCGGTGTTCAATCACGATGAACAGGCGAGCCAGAACGCGAAGGAATCGCACGAGACCCCGGAATCGCCGACCGATCAGGTGACGTTGTCAGCGGATTTCTACAAGGGCGATCGCAGCATGCGCGAATCGGGATTTGATGTTTCCTTTCGCTTCGGCCCGTTCAGCGCCGATACCCACCATTACGCTCCCGTGTGCCTGAATAGCCTGCTGTACAAAACCGAGAAGGATCTCGAGCGCATGAGCATTTTGCTCGGGCGGCCGCAGGAAGCGGAAAGCTGGAAGGCCCGCGCGATCGTGCGTCGAAAGCAAATCGACAAATATATGTGGGACTCGAAGCAAGGACTCTATTTCGACTACGACTTCATGACCCAGGCACGTTCTAACTACGAGTACGCCACCACGTACTATCCGCTTTGGGCAGGATTGGCGACGCCCGAGCAGGCGCAGGCGGTGGTGAAAAATCTTTCGCTTTTCGAACAGCCCGGCGGCCTTGCCATGAGCCGCCTGGAATCGCAGGCGCAGTGGGATTATCCGTATGGTTGGGCGCCCATTCAATTGCTCGCGGTGGACGGAATGCGAACGTATGGCTTCGCCGCGGACGCCGACCGCGTCTCCTACAATTTCCTGAGTATGGTGATAGAAGATTTTGTGACAGACAGATACATTCGCGAAAAGTACAACGTCGTGAAGCGCACCTCGATCACTCGCATCGTGAAAGGCTACAGCCAGAATGTGATTGGATTTGGCTGGACGAACGGCGTCTTTCTGGAATTACTACACCAACTGCCGCCCCCGCTGCTCGAGCGTCTAAAAAGAGAATAAGACGAAAAGCTTCGACGCCTGAATTATGCCGGCAACGGACGGGCTGTCCTCGACCGTCCGCACGCCGCTTGTGGCTCGCTGAATCGCTCGCGGGACAGGTTCGAAGGGGGGAGGGAGGATGGGGGAACATCCTCCCGGCGTAATGTTGACGTATTTCCTGAGGAGCCTGCGTGCAATATGGACCTGTTCGCGCAGGCACTCCATACATTAACTAACGTATTTTTTCGCTCGAACGGCCCTGAGAGCGCTCTGGTACGCCACCCGTGGCGCAATCCTAATCAGCCAGGTCCTTTGTAGAACCCGCTGAGCCTCCCGCGCCCCACTCGGTATTCGTTGGACCCAGCAGCGCCTCAATCATTCCCACCATCGGAAACGCATTCGTTTTGGACACCACGGACCGGATACCGGCTTCCCGCGCGTGTCTTTCCAAGTCGGGACTGGCATGCTGCGTAAACAGAACGATCGGCACTGCTGGAGCGATCTGAGACATGCGGCTGGCGGTTTCGATCCCATTGATGCCCGGCATTTGAAAATCCAGGATCACGACGTTGGGATGCAGTTCCTTGAAAAGCTCTACGGCACTCTCGCCGTCCGCCGCCTCACCACATATTTCCCAGTCGGGGTTGGCTTGCAAGACCGTGCGCAGCGATTTCCGCACGAGTTCGCTATCGTCAACGATCAGAAATCGTGTGCGCATCAGAGAGCTCCCGCGCCTTGGCGCAGAGGGTGCAATTTCAGAGGCGCGAATATTTTCACACGCGCGGCGGCGGTCGCGAAAATCATACGCTCTTCACCATCGGTTTATTGACGGGAACGGCCGCAATCACCGTCGTGCCTTTGTCACTCGATTTAATTTCGAGCGTGCCGCCGAGCTCGCGCAGACGCTCGCGCATCCCACTCAAACCCACGCCGTGGTTTGATCCCGGAGATGCGGCTGCGCCATTTGTGCGGGGCATGCCCTTACCTTCGTCGCAGACTTGAACCGTGAGCAGCTTTTCCTGCGCGGGCGCGATCTTGATGTACGCCGTCTTGCTTCCGGAATGGCGGTAGACGTTGGTCAGACACTCTTGCACGACTCGAAAAACCGATATTTCCACATTCGGGGGAAGCCGGCCGATTTCCGGCGACAGCTCGACGTCGACCTTCACGCTGCTACGTTCCGCAAAACCTTCTGCGAACATCTTGATGGCGGGCAAGAGGCCGATCTCATCCAGCAGAGGCGGATGAAGCAGGTGCGAGATGGTGCGCGTCTGTTTGGAAAGCTGTTCCACCAGTTGATTGTTCTGCTGCAAAACTTCCGCGACTTCGGCTCCAAGTTTTTTCGTCTGCTGCGCGAGCATGCCGTTATTCATCGACAGCGCCGCGATCAAAGGTCCGATGCTATCGTGCAGGTCGCGAGCGATGCGGCGGCGTTCCTCATCTTGCGTCGCTAGCAGGCGGGCTGAAAGCGTGCGCAGGTCACGATTGAGCATTTCCAGTTGGTGCGTCTTGCGGTGTAGGTCCGCGAAGACCCGCACTTTGGCGCGCAACAACTCGGGAACCACGGGCACGGAAATATAATCCACCGCGCCGCGTTGGTATGCATTCAGGCGATCTAAGTCCGTGAGGTGCACGGCGGAAATGAAAATAATCGCGATCTTCTGAAAACGCGGGTGCTGCCGGATCATGTCAGCCAGCTCGAATCCATCGAGTTCCGGCATGCTCACGTCCATCAGCACAACGGCGATGTCCGTGCGTAGTAAGTGGTCCAGCGCTTCTTTCCCGGAGCGCGCTTTAATCAGATTTTCTCCCAGCTCGTTCAGGATGGCTTCGTAGGTCAGCAGCTTGCCGGGCTGATCGTCCACCATCAGAATGTTCACCTGTTCCTGGTCGCCCATTTTCTTCCTCTCGCTTCAGACGTGTTGAGCCGTCCTCTACGATCGAATCTTAACCGCGAGAAACCGGAATCATCCTACCGATGGAACCACATCCGCAATGCAGAAAGCAGTTGCTCGGTATTGACAGGTTTTGCCAGATATTCAGAGGCACCTGCCTCCAAACACTTTTCGCGGTCGCCCTTCATAGCTTTGGCTGTCAAAGCAATAATCGGCAAACGCCGGAAAGAAGGATTGCGGCGAATGATTTGCATCGTCTCGTATCCGTCCATGTCCGGCATCATGATATCCATCAGCACGATCGCCACATCCGGGGTGGATTCCAGCGTATTGATCGCTTCCCGGCCGGTGCCGGCGGTAACGACCGTCATTCCGCGACGCTCCAGCACGCTGCTGAGCGCAAAAATATTTCGCACGTCGTCGTCCACCACCAGCACTTTTTTCCCGACCAGCGCTTCGTCCGAATGGTGGAGCAGGTCGAGCATCTTCTGCTTCTCGGGCGGTAGGTCGGTGACGACGCGATGCACGAACAACGCGGTCTCATCCAGCAGCCGCTCCGGAGATTCTACGCCCTTCACCACCACGCTGCGCGCCAGCAGATGCAGACGTGCATCTTCCTCGGGTGACAGGTCCTTACCCGTGAACACCACAACCGGCAAATCACTCAAGGAAGGTGTGTCGCGGAAGCGTTCCAATATGTCGAATCCAGACATGTCGGGAAGACGCAGATCGAGCACCACGCAATCAAACGTTTGCTCGTCAATAGCGGCGAGCGCTTGCGTGCCGGTCGAGGCAATCTCCACGTCAATATCGTCGTAACCCAGCAATTCGCGGATGCTGAGCTGCTCGGCCGGATTGTCTTCCACCACCAATAGGCGCTTGCGCCGCGGCGCTGTGTATTCCTTCATGCGCGCAAGCGCGGTCTTCAGCTGTTCGGATGTCGCCGGCTTGATCAGGTAGGAATACGCTCCGCGCGCCAAGCCGTGCTGCCGGTCTTCATCGAGCGTCAACATTTGAACTGGGATGTGACGCGTGCGTGGATCCTGTTTGAAGTGATTAAGCACCGTCCAGCCGAGCATGTCCGGCAAGAAAACATCCAAGGAAATGGCCGTCGGCTGGAACTCATGGGCGAGTGCCAGCGCTTCCGAACCGCGCGTCGCGACGAGAACCTTGAACCCATGGTCGTGCGCCAGATCGCACAGCAGCGTGGCAAAATATGGATCATCTTCTACAATCAGCAGGATGGCGTCCTCCGACTGCAAGTTTTCGCGGTCGTCCGCGATGGCGATCTGTTCAATCGCGCGCTTGGAGGGGGTTCCAGCCGCCGCTTGACCCGGCGCCGGTACGGCCGATGATCTAGATTCGATCCCACTGCCGCCCGTCGAAGGCCCCACATACGTTTGCGGCAGATACAACGTGAACGTGCTGCCCTCATCCGGCGTGCTGCGCAGCTGAATCTCGCCTCCCAAAAGGCCGGCGAGTTCGCGGCTGATCGCCAGGCCTAGTCCGGTGCCGCCATATTTGCGGCTGGTGCCGGCATCGGCCTGCTGGAACGCCTCAAAAATGATTCGCTGCTTCTCGGGTGGAATGCCGATGCCCGTGTCGGTGACCTCGAAGGCCACCACCGATGCTGACCTGCCGAGTAGTGGGTGGCCTTCCGTCCAGCCGCTTTCGGCAGCGAAGACGGACAGGCGCACACCGCCCTTCTCCGTGAATTTGAATGCATTGGAAAGCAGATTCTTCAGCACTTGTTGCAGGCGCTTGGAATCGGTGACCAGACTGCGCGTCAAATTAGAATCGGCGTGGACTTCAAAATCAAGGTGCCGGTTCTCCGCTTCGTGGCGGAACGGACGAGCGATCATATCCAGCAAACTGGCGAAGAACACTTCCTCCGCCTGCACCGAGACCGTGCCGGATTCGATCTTTGAGAGATCCAAGATATCCGTAATCAGGTTCAACAAATCCGTGCCAGCGCCGTGGATGGTACGCGCGAACTCCACCTGCTTGTTCGTCAAATTGCTATCGGGATTGTCAGCGAGCTGCTGACCCAGAACAAGAATGCTATTGAGTGGCGTGCGCAGCTCGTGAGACATGTTGGCCAAGAACTCCGACTTGTACTTGGAGGTAAGCGCCAGTTCTTTGGCTTTTTCTTCAACGGCACGGCGCGCCTGCTCGATTTCCTGATTCTTGCGCTCCACTTCCACGTTCTGTTCGGCCAGCTGCTGGGCTTTCTGCGCCAGTTGCTCGTTGGTCTGCTGCAATTCGGTCTGCTGAGTTTGCAGTTCGGTAGCCAATTGCTGCGATTGCTTCAGCAGGCCTTCGGTCTGCATGGTGGCCTCGATGCTGTTCAGCACGATGCCGATGCTGGAGGTCAGTTGGTCCAAAAACGCAAGATGTGAGGCGGTGAATACGCTCAGTGACGCCAGCTCGATCACCGCTTTCACTCGGTCCTCGAAAAGAATTGGCAGCACGATCACGCTGCGCGGCACGGCTTGGAATAATCCGGAGCGGATCGGCACGGCATTGAGTGGAACGTCGGTGATCAACATGCGCTGCTTCTCCGCGGCGCACTGTCCCACAAGGCCAGTGCCCACGGGCAGACGGCTTGGATGCCCATCCTGATCGCTATCCGCAAAGGCCGATAGCAGCACCATCGTTCCGGATTCTTCCGACTCCATTTGATAGATCACACCTTGCTGGGCGCTGACGAGCGGAGCCAGCTCGGACAACAGGCTGCGTCCCACCGTCGTCAAATCGCGCTGCCCTTGCAACATGCCGGTGAACCGCGCGAGGTTCGTTTTCAACCAGTCCTGCTCGTTGTTGCGGTCGGTGGTGAGCCGAAGATTGTTGATCATGGTGTTAATGTAATCTTTCAACTCGGCGACTTCGCCGCTGGCTTCCACTTGAATCGAGCGAGTCAGGTCGCCCTTGGTCACAGCGGTGGTCACTTCCGCAATGGCGCGCACCTGGTTGGTGAGGTTGTCCGCGAGCAGGTTCACGTTTCCGGTCAAGTCCTTCCAGGTTCCGGCGGCTCCCGGTACGTTCGCCTGCCCGCCCAGACGGCCTTCCACACCCACTTCACGCGCTACGGTCGTCACCTGATCCGCGAACGTCGCGAGTGTGTCGGTCATGTTATTGATCGTGTCGGCGAGAGCGGCGACTTCTCCTTTCGCGTTCACCGTCAGTTTCTTCGTCAACTCGCCGTTCGCAACGGCGGTCACGACTTTCACGATTCCGCGCACCTGCTCGGTGAGGTTCGCGGCCATCACGTTTACGTTGTCCGTCAAATCTTTCCACGTGCCGGCGACGCCGGGCACTTGCGCTTGGCCGCCCAGTTTGCCATCGGTGCCGACTTCGCGCGCCACGCGCGTCACTTCCGCGGCGAACGCGTTGAGTTGGTCCACCATGGTATTGATGGTGTTCTTTAGCTCGAGGATTTCACCCTTCACGTCCACGGTGATTTTGCGCGACAGGTCGCCGCGCGCCACAGCCGTCGTCACTTCCGCGATGTTACGCACCTGACCGGTCAAGTTCCCGGCCATGGCGTTCACCGAGTCGGTGAGGTCCTTCCAGGTTCCCGCGACGCCGGTGACGTTCGCCTGACCGCCCAGCCGGCCTTCGCTGCCCACCTCACGAGCCACGCGCGTCACTTCGGCGGCGAACGAACGCAACTGCTCGACCATCGTGTTCAGCGTTTCTTTGAGCTGCAGGATTTCGCCGCGCACGTCCACGGTGATTTTGCGTGAGAGGTCGCCGCTCGCAATCGCCGTCGCCACTTCCGCGATGTTGCGCACCTGGCCAGTCAGGTTGCTGGCCATGAAATTCACGTTGTCCGTCAAGTCTTTCCACGTGCCACCGACTCCGGGTACTTCGGCCTGGCCGCCCAATTTGCCTTCGGTTCCGACTTCGCGCGCCACGCGCGTTACTTCGCCCGCGAACGCGTTCAGCTGGTCGACCATCGTGTTGATGGTGTTCTTTAGTTCCAGGATTTCGCCCTTCACGTCCACGGTGATCTTACGCGACAGGTCGCCACGCGCGACGGCCGTGGTCACCTCGGCGATGTTGCGCACCTGGCCGGTCAGGTTGCCGGCCATCGAGTTCACCGAGTCCGTAAGGTCCTTCCAGGTTCCCGCGACGCCAGGGACGTTCGCCTGGCCGCCCAGCCGGCCTTCGCTGCCCACTTCGCGTGCTACGCGCGTTACTTCGCCGGCGAACGCGTTGAGCTGGTCCACCATCGTGTTAATCGTTTCTTTCAGCAGCAGGATTTCGCCGCTGACGTTCACGGTGATTTTCTTGGAGAGGTCGCCGCTGGCGATGGCTGTCGCCACCTCGGCGATATTCCGCACCTGGCCGGTCAAGTTGCTGGCCATCGAGTTCACCGAGTCCGTGAGGTCCTTCCAGGTTCCCGCGACACCGGGCACCTGCGCCTGGCCGCCCAGTTTGCCGTCCGTGCCGACTTCACGTGCTACGCGCGTCACTTCCGAAGCAAAAGCCCGCAGCTGATCCACCATCGTGTTGAGCGTGTCTTTGAGCTCCAGGATTTCGCCCTTCACGTCCACGGTGATCTTGCGCGACAGGTCGCCGCGCGCGACGGCGGTAGCCACTTCCGCGATGTTGCGCACCTGGCCGGTCAGGTTGCTGGCCATGAAGTTCACGTTGTCGGTGAGGTCCTTCCAGGTTCCCGCGCCCGGAACCTGCGCCTGGCCGCCCAATTTTCCTTCGGTACCCACTTCGCGCGCCACGCGCGTCACTTCGCCCGCGAATGCGTTCAGCTGGTCCACCATCGTGTTGATGGTGTTCTTTAGTTCCAGGATTTCACCCTTCACGTCCACGGTGATCTTGCGTGACAGGTCGCCGCGCGCCACAGCCGTCGTCACTTCGGCGATGTTGCGGACTTGCGCCGTCAGGTTCCCGGCCATTGAATTCACCGAGTCCGTCAAGTCCTTCCAGGTTCCCGCGACGCCCGGCACGTTGGCTTGACCGCCCAACCGGCCTTCGCTGCCGACTTCGCGGGCCACGCGCGTCACTTCGCCGGCGAACCGGTTCAACTGGTCCACCATCGTGTTTAGGGTTTCTTTGAGCTGCAGAATTTCGCCGCGCACGTCCACAGTGATCTTGCGTGAGAGGTCGCCGCTCGCAATCGCCGTCGCTACTTCCGCGATGTTGCGCACCTGGCCAGTCAGGTTGCTGGCCATGAAATTCACGTTGTCCGTCAAGTCCTTCCATGTGCCGCCTACTCCGGGGACTTGGGCCTGACCTCCCAACTTGCCTTCGGTGCCGACTTCGCGCGCCACGCGCGTCACTTCGCCCGCGAACGCGTTCAGCTGGTCCACCATCGTGTTGATCGTATCTTTCAGCTCCAGAATTTCGCCCTTCACGTCCACGGTGATCTTGCGCGAGAGGTCGCCGCGCGCGACGGCCGTCGTCACCTCGGCGATGTTGCGCACCTGCGCCGTCAGATTTCCGGCCATGGCGTTTACTGAGTCGGTGAGGTCCTTCCACGTTCCCGCCACGCCGGGCACAATTGCTTGGCCGCCGAGTTTGCCGTCCGTGCCCACCTCGCGCGCCACGCGCGTCACTTCCGACGCGAACGAGCGCAACTGGTCCACCATCGTATTGATGGCTTCCTTCAGCTGCAGAATTTCTCCGCGCACGTCCACAGTGATTTTGCGCGAGAGGTCGCCGCTCGCCACCGCCGTGGCCACCTCGGCAATGTTGCGCACTTGCCCGGTCAGGTTGCTGGCCATCGAGTTCACCGAGTCGGTGAGATCCTTCCACGTTCCGGCGACGCCGGGGACTTGTGCCTGGCCGCCCAGTTTTCCGTCCGTGCCGACTTCACGCGCGACGCGCGTTACCTCAGCCGTGAACACGCCAAGTTGCTGAATCATGGTGTTTACGATGGTGGCCGAACGCAGGAATTCGCCTTCGAGTGGCCGTCCATCAACGTCCAATTGTACGGTCTGCGTCAGATTGCCTTTCGCCACGGCCGCGATAGCGCGCGTGACTTCCGTCGTTGGGCGCAGCAAATCATCGACGAGCGTGTTGACCGATACTTCCATCTCTCCCCACGCCGCCTTGGGCAGGTGAAATCGCATGCGCTCTCGCGTGCGGCCCTCTTTACCCACCACTTGCCCGACGCGTTTCAATTCCTTCGCCATTTGCTGGTTGGCAGTCACGATGTCGTTGAACGTGTCGGCGATTTTTCCGGCCAGCCCGGTCCAGTTGCCCGGCAGCCGCACCGAGAAGTCGCCGTCGCGCATGGTCTGGAGGCTGGCGAGGATTACGCTCAAATCGGCTGACGCTGACTCGGTTTCCACGGCGGTGCGTCCGTTGCTCTTAGCACTGGGTCTAAGGTCAGGAATTGTGGTCGCAGTGGTCTTGCCGGGCTCGGTTCTTTTCATCCTAATTCTCCAAAATCGAAGGTCAGCTGGCGCGAACTGCTTCCCGCCCTGTTCCCCTTAAGGCCGGCAACCGCATGCACACAGGAAACGATCAGACGATCATGCAACTTGGGAGCTCTAACCGTTTGCAACGAAATGCCTTATACCGAACCATTGCACTGAAAACGCGCGAGACCGCGTTCTATCCCCATTCAGCGCCGGCTTCATCCAAAAAATTCATATCATATTTCCCGATGTGAACTATCTACAGTAAACAGTGTATATGGGGCAAATCGAGGTGTCGTTTCAGGCACTGCTAGCGTCTAACTCAGCGGATAGCGGGCTGGTCAGAGGAGCCATCGGAACCGGAAGTCGTGGATCTGCAATGCGAGGGGCTCGGCCTATTGCTCGGGGCCTGGTTGTCAGGCACGCATTCATACCGAACCACCGCGCCGCTTCCTACAACTTTTCGGGGATTGAGGGTTAACACCGTCCGAGGCGACCATTCCTCTGACGCGGGCGGCAGCGTCCTCCGGGAGTGACGGCACACGGTAACCGGAGCGGGCCTTTGCAGTTTGACCGTACGAGCAGCTGCCCCGACCGCCAGTTGCGCCGCGCGCAGGAGGCTCGGCGAGACCTGTATTGGAATTTATAGTTCTGTCGCCAAATGCAGTTGCAACGGCGCTTTGCAAGCTTGGTTCCTCCCCCAGTTTGGACCCGAGCGGCGCCCGATCGCAAAAACTAACGCGAATCTATGAGGGCCTGCCGTGGAAAAGCCTACAAGCGTGCTCATCCTTTGTTGTAATCGCATACTAAAAGAATCGATTACGCGCATCCTGAACAAGCGAAGTGATTTCCAGGTAATTGCCTGCGATGCGCCGCCTCCCGATTTCAAGCACGAATTCGCGGACGTTTCAGCGGATGTAGTCGTTCTGGATTCCTTGCAACTGCTCGGCGAAGAATCGGTATTCCTACCCGGTCACCACCACGATCGTTCGACGAAATGCTTGCTGGTCGCCATGGAAGACGACCCAAAGCGCTTCCTTACGGCCATCCGCGCCGGCGCGCTCGGTTACGTTCTTCAGGAAGCGTCTGCGGTCGAAGTCGTAGCCTCCATTCGTGCGGTTGCGCAAGGCGAAGCCGTCTGCCCGGCGCGCTACGCTCGCGTCTTGTTCGACTATTTCGCGTCGCAGACTGCCGCTTTACCCGATAGCTGCACTCGATCACCACTGGGACTGACTCGACGTGAACAACAACTCGTCCCTCTGATCCAACGTGGCATGACCAACAAGGAAATCGCGAACGAACTGAATCTCTCCGAACAGACGGTGAAGAATCACATCCATCGAATCCTTCGCAAAGTCGGCGTAGAAGATCGCCTGAGCATTTCCGACGCGTTCCAGGCCCAGATTCTCGGCTTATAGCCTTACGTGGATTCTGGCAAAGAAGGTTTGCGCCAAGCTACCGCCAGATTCGCTCACACTCTATTGAACAAGCTGGTCGGATCCGCTCCGCTGCGCCGTCGCACTCTCAATGGTGCCGACCAGATCCCAGGCGTGTTCTTTGGATACCAGGGCGCAAATCCCCGCATCGCGGGCGGCTTCGTATATCTCTTTGGTGTCGGAAAGTGTGAACAGAATGAGTGGAACAAGCGGATCAGTCTTGGACATGGCTCTTGCAGTCTCGATGCCGCTCATGCCCGGCATGCTGACATCGATCACTACGACGTCGGGCCGGAGTTTCTTGAACTGCGCAATTCCGGCCCGACCGTTTTTCGCTTCACCGCAGATCTTCCATTCGCTCGTTTCCAGAATCGCGCGAATGATCCGGCGGGTTGTTTCTGAGTCTTCCACAACCAGTATGCGGAGATTCATGAACGTCTCTCCGTGCCTCCATAAACGCGCGTCCTGCTCCCTGCAAACGTATCGGTTATGAGGCATTACGACTGTCAGGCGGCGCCTATTGCCCCCGCTGCACTACATGTTTCGGCGTCCTTGCGTTCAGCGTCGCAATCAGAGCATGGGCTGACGGAGGCACTGTCGTATCGTGAGCCAGTACGATGTCTTTCGCCGAGATTTTCTCACCGTAAATTCTCAGGTTGGCGTCATTGTCCGGCCGGATCGTCGAACCCTCGAGCGAAATGCCGGCGAATACGCCGCGGGCGCGAGAATAGCTTAATATCTCGGCGCGCAAGGAAACGTCGGTTTCCGCCGATGCGTCCCGGCCGACTGGTCCAGCCGCCACCGACGCATCACCTCCGAGTTTCACTTTGCTGCTCAAGATTCCGTTGGCGCCGCGGTCATTCATCACCAGCAGGACGAAGTCTGTCGCTTGTCCGCCGATCTGAAAGCCCACGCTGCCACCTTCCAAGGCCATCATCGAAGGCGCACCCCACGGACCGTTGAAATTTTCGCCCCTGCGGCAGGTCATCGCGCCGCGGCCGTAGCTTGCGCCGACGACGAATGCGGCCTTCAGCACCGATGGAAAAACCACCACACAATCGGCCTTATCGAGCAGGTCCTGCGGTATGTCGTCTGGAACATTCAGAATCTCATGCAACACCGTGCCGGAAGTCTGCAGCCGATCCTGGTCCTTCTCGGTGTCATCCGCCCAGCCGGTCACTGCCAGCAACAGCAATGCGCTCATCGCGCATGCGAACATCGTCTTTTTCATTTCGCTCTCCTAGCACGAATCAAATTGTGCGGAAATACCGGCCGCACTTTCCGAACGACAGTTGGGGCCTAGTTCCCGGCGGTGTCGCCGCGCAAAAGATGCATCAGAAGCGTGACCAGGAACACAGCCAGGAATATAAAAAAGAGAATCTTGGCAATGCCTGCCGCCGCGAAGGCGATGCCGCCAAATCCCAAAAAACCCGCGACGAGTGCTACGACCAGGAATATCAGTGCGTAATACAGCATGTTTCCCTCCTTGCGCTTTGTAATGACAGCGCCTGCGAATTCTCTTTCAATATCTACTGGGCTACGGAAGGCGAATGCGCACGCAAAGATTAGGCTAGACCTGCTTACCTGGCCATACGTCGAAAGCTGTACCGGAGGTGGGATTCTTCCCTACGTAGGAGTTGCGGCTAAATTGGAATCGTAAGTGAAACCAATCGCTGCTGGGTCAGTCCTTTGCAATCGGTTTTGGCGGAAGCCGGAACTGCATCCCGAAATAACCCACGAAGTGAGGTTGCTCGCTGCTGGAGGGTTCCACGCTACGTCCAGCCATCAGCAGCAAAATGAACGGAGGATGTATCTTGTAGCGCGCGCCTACGCCGAGCGTTTGTTGTCCACTGGATGGATGGAAGGTTCCGAGGCCGTAAAATTCGGCATCCAATTCGAGATTTTCGGTCAGCGCGTGCCCCACCACGACGCCGGCCAGCCAGCCACTCGCACCTGTACGAACATAGTTGTAGCCGGCTTCCCAATCCAAATCGATGGGTCCGAGTTTTTTGGAAAACTCCAGGGGCAGAATCAAACTGGCGCTGCGAGGGGTAATTCCCCGCGCGACGGAGCTGTTCGGATTGTTAACAGAAAGCTGCGGAAAAACGGAGATGGCGAATCCAGATTCTTCGTTGTCATAAAATCGCCATTTCACGCCCAGCTGGTCCTGCCCGAGCCCGTATTTCGGAGTGCCTGAAGGAGCTTGCACTCGCAACCAGGCATTTTCAAAAGTGAGCTGGATGCGATCGCCGAGCCCGAAGTTGATATCCACGTCAGGGGTGTGCGTGATGGACTGATTGGTGTACAGGAAGGGCATGTAACCTAAATTTATTTCCCAATTGTGATTGCCGGGGGTGCCGGGATCGTTCGTGTAATACGGCGGACCTCCTTGCGCAAACGCCGCCGGGCAACCAAGCACGATTACCAGAAGAAACAAACGCTTCCATCGCCCGAATCCACTCGAAAGAGCTGGCTTTCTCACGGCGCTCCGTTCAAATTGCGATGCACTTCACAAAACTCCGCCACCGGCAAGGCCCGCTCGCTCGAGTCGGCGCCGAGCACCACACATCTCTCTTGCGAGCGCACCCGATTGCAATTATTGCCGCGGATCGCTAAGACTTGGATGCGAGATTTGCAGATAAATACAAGATCAACGCGAAGTACCCAACGAAGGCGAACGCACGCTTGACGCTGGTATGCGCACGGTGAACTTGCTGCCCGTAGCGTCGGAGCGCACCAGGTCGATCCGGCCCAGGTGAGCTTCGGCGATCCAACGTGCAATCGAAAGACCCAGGCCGGCACCGCCGTCTGCCCCGCTTCGCGACCGCGCGCGATCGGCGCGAAAGAATCGCTCAAAAACCCGGGATTGCATCTCCACAGGAATGCCGGGTCCGCTGTCCGTTACGCTTAGCTCGTAGCCGTCCGGCACCGAGCCGCAGGTGACCGAAACATCTCCTCCGGCGGGCGTGTATTTGATCGCGTTGTCCAGAAGATTCAGAATCATACGGCGCAGCAGATCTTCGTCCCCGCGCAGCGGCATTTCTTCCGGTGTCACCGCCGCCAACGTAATGCTCTTGGCTTGCGCCAGAGCGCGCGTGGCGCGCACGCAGTCGGCCGCAAGTTCATCCAGATAAAAATCGCTCTGAGCCAGCCGGTACTCGCCGGCGTCCGCGCGAGTCAGCGTGAAAAGGTCCTCCACGATGTGCGCCAGGCGTTGCGCCTCCTCATGCAGTACGGTGAGCGATTCGCGATACTCCTCGGGCGCGCGCGAAAGTTGTGACAACGCCACTTCCGCTTCACCGCGAAGAATCGATACGGGCGTGCGCAGCTCATGCGAGGCGTCCGAAATAAATCGCCGTTGGCGCTCGAACGATCGATCGAGACGATCCAGAAGTTCGTTGAAGGTCCGCGCCAGCCGGCCGAGCTCGTCGTTCGCATTGCGCACTTCGAGGCGTTCATGCAGATTTGCCGCGCCGATGAGTTGCGCCTGCTGGCCCATGGCGGCAACGGGCGCCAGACTTCTGCGCGCCAGAAAATATCCGCCGCAGCCCGCGAGCAGCACACCCAGCGGGATCAGCCATGTGAACGCCACACGAATTTGCTCCAGCATTTCCTGCTGCGCATGCAGAGAGCGAAGAATTACGAGCGACCAGGACTGGCCGTCTGCGGAAAATCGCGTCGCGTAGGCGCGAAAGCCGCCTTTTTCTCCCGAGATGCTGCGATAACTGCGCTCTGATTGCGACGCTTCCGCCACGAAGCTCTGGAAGCCACTGGAAGCGACGGCACGCGAGGCAATGGAATTCGCCGGCGCAGCGGAAGGAATCAGGTCCGTTGAGCTCGCTGCGATCTTGCCGGCCGCATCCACTAACAGAACAACATCGCCTCGCACGTGATGCTCGAGCATTGCTTGTCGCGCGGCAGCCTGCAATCCGCCAGTCTTGTCCGGATCCTTGAGTTCATCCTGGAAGGTCACCAGAAAAGAATTGGCGAGTTCTGCCAGGTCGGCATCGGTGCGGTGATTCGCGGCTCGGGAAAAAAGGAAATAGCTGGTCAGGCTGAAGAGCAGCAGAAGCAGCGCCAAAACGACGGAGTACCACAGCGTCAGACGCGCGCGCAATGTATCAAACATGGTTCTTCTTGCTCGCCGGACTCAATCTCTTCTTCGCTGGTCGCTGCTCGTCCCGGTCCGCCGCGTCACTGGCGCGCGTATTCTCTCCCTGTGGTCCGAACAGATAGCCCGCACCACGGCGGGTGTGCAAGAGCGGCACTTTCGAGTCCGCGTCGATCTTGCGCCGCAAGCGATTCACGTAAACTTCAATCAAATTCGAAAACGGGTCGAAGGATTCGTCCCACACATGCTGGGCAATCGCCGCGCGTCCCACCACGCGCCCCGCATTGCGCGCCAGAAATTCCACCAGCGCATATTCCTTGGTGGTGAGCGAGATGCGACGGCCGCCGCGCGTGACTGTTTGCCCCGCGGTATCCACCACCAGATCCGCCACGGTAATGTCCGGAGGCCGAAGCTCGCCCGAGCGTCTCAACAAGGCGCGCAGGCGTGCGAGCAATTCGCGGAACGCGAAGGGCTTGGTCAGGTAATCGTCCGCGCCCACGTCCAGCCCTGCGATGCGATCCTCCACGCCGTCGAGCGCCGTCAGCATCAAGATGGGCACGCGATTACCGGAGCTGCGAATTTGTTTGCACACTGCAAACCCGTCGCGGCCGGGAATCATCACGTCCAGGATTATCAAGTCGTAGGTATTGATTTCCGCCTGATACAGCGCGTCATCGCCGGTGATTGCGGTGTCCACCGCATAGGCCTGTTCGCGCAGCCCTTTCAGGACGAAACGCAGAACTCCGGGATCATCTTCCACCAGCAGCAGCCGCATGGCGACATCATACTGCACTCCGCCAATTCCGTTTCAAGGTCCGCGCTCGGCTGCACGTTCTGGCATAAGCCTCCGTCGACGGCAATTCCGGCAAAGTTCTCGCCACCGTTCCCGTTGGCCAGGGAGTGGACGCCAATGGCTTCGATCCCGCCACTGGTTGCGCATTCGCTTCCTGCGGTGACGGCACCCTCACCATCGCGCACGAAGACTCACCCACAAAATTTTCACTCATGGAAACAATCCAGACACAGTGTGGCGCCCGCACCACGGCTCTCGATTACGCTACCCACTCCGTTTATCTGGTAACTGCGGAGTTAGGTGCCGCCCCGGTCTCGAAGCCGGAAAATCCGCACCCGCGCCCAACGATCGTTCCGGGCACATTTACGCTGCTCGTCTACGGCAAGTAAGCGCGGATTGATTTCGAATCGGGTTTGCACGGCTAGCAGGCGGGCGACGGCTCGAAGAACGCGACCATCTCACGAGCGTTCTTCGTAGCTGTTGCTTGCGGATTCGCCGGGCGACCTTCGTCCCGGCGGGCGTATTCGCACGCTACTGCGTCGGCGGCGCCATATCCAAAGCGTGCACAATCCACGGCACAATCACTTCCTTGAACATCACCGGATCGGGCCACACGCCTTTCTGCCGGCCCAAGTGCCCGCCATGCGGGTTGATCCATCCGGTCTTGGGGACGTCGCCGGCGCTTAGCAGGCGATACGTGTCGGAAATCGGAACTTGCGTATCAAGCACGCCGGACATGATCAGCATTGGCGCGGTGGGTTTGCCGAGCAGCCCCTGAGTAACCAGCGACATCTTCGGAAAAATCTCCAGCAGGTCATCGAGGTTGTTCACGTTATCGAAGATAGACATCATCGCCGGCAATTGATCGAACAAATATTCGCGGTTGCCCTGCAAATTGTTTAGTACAAAATCTCGCTGAAACGTGTCGTGAATCGGCGGCGATTGCACGCTCACGGCTTTCAGGCGGTCTTTTTCGAGGATCGCCATCTTGGTGCCCCAATACGCGCCCCAACTGACGCCGTGGAATTCCACTCTGGATTTGTCGACTTCCGGGCGGCTGTAAACGTAATCAATCACGCGTGACAACATACGATCCGCAGTGGGGCTGGCCTTGATGGGAGCTTGCCCCGTGCCAGGGCCGTCCACGGCGATGTATCCGATGCCGAAAGGCAAAACCGCGGAAAAACTTTCAGACAGATCCTCTTTGCGGCTGTCGAGACCATTAATCGCAATCACCATCGGGACCGGGCCGGTCGCGTTTTTTGGAAAGCGCAGATAGCCGGTGATTTCCTTGCCTTCAAAGGGGATGTGCACCACTTCCATCGGCGGATCCCAGAATTTCGTGTGCGCGCGAAACGCTTCCAGTGCTTTCTCGTAAGCGCGTTGCTTGCCGGGAGAAGACGGCACGGGCCAGCGCCCAAACGAGTAAACGCGCCAGGCGCGAATGTAGTCCGCGTTGGCCTTGACGGGATCGCTTTTCTCGAGCGACTTTGCCTCGGCCATCCACTTATCGCCAACCGCAATGAAAGCAGCGGCCCATTCGTCGCGGTCCCGCGTCTTAATCGAGGCAAACGCTTCGCGCAAGTCGTCGGGGTTCTGTCCGATGCACGGATACTGCCCGTTTTCGGCGCGCGTGATCGCCTCAGCCTTGATTTCTTCGATGGTGCGCTCAGGTCGTACCTGTTGAGCGTTTGTTGCGGGTGCCGCAAAGCAAAACGAAAACGCCAAAGCCGCTGCACAAACCATTTCGTTGAGGAAAGAATTCGTCCTTCGCATGAAACAAGGCCCCCTTCCGGATTCACGGCGCGACGTTTCACGATTCGAAACACTCGTGTCGCTCCTACACTTACACTAGCCAGCAGGATTTCACTGCAGTGATCCACAAAGTGACTGGGAGCCAGGAACTCCGCTGGCTCCCGTTTATCGCCCACCGCGCGACTTAAAAGAGAAGCTTCAAACCCAACTGGACGGCCCTGCTGCCACCGGAACCAATCACCGGATTGGACGCCGCTACGTCAGGCGTGGCGCATCCGCAGCCGAATATTCCTCCGGCTCCGGTGGATGGATCGTTGTGGGCCCAACCGTTCTGGCCGCCAAAGGGATTGGCAAAATTGGGATGGTTAAGAATGTTGAAAAATTCCGCACGGAATTGCGCGCTGAATCTTTCCGTAAATTTCCAGGTCTTGCCCACCGAGAAGTCCCAGTTGCGAAATCCGGAATCGCGGAATTCGTTGCGTCCCACGGTGCCAAAAGTCCCTAGCGCCGGTGGCAGCAATATCGAATTGCCCTTGGTGAAGCAGCCGAAAGCACCCAGCGCCGTGCTATTCAAACCCGTGGGATTGCCGCCATCGAGGGTAAGGGCTTGCGCGGCGCATGCCGGATTCGATTGACCCGGCGAGTACGGGATTGGTCCCGCGCCCGAAGTGAAATTTGAAGGGCTCCCGAAGAAGTTCCAGCGATCATTGAGTGCGCCGGTGCCGCTGACATCGGTCCCCGCGTCCATCACGCCCCAAGGCTGCGGACTGGAGAGGACTACGATGGAGTTGAGCTCCCAACCCTTCAACATTTGCGCAAAGCCGTCACGGCCCGGGACGGCATAGGTTATGGTCAGCGTACCGCGATGCCGGATATCAAAATCGCTGCTCGCGTACTCGCGTTCCGGGTGCGTGCTGTCAGACGGCAGGCCCAATCCTGCGCCAAAATCCCAGTTCGCGCCAACATCGTCAAGCGAATGCGAGTAGGTGTAGCCGGCGACAAAAGTAAAGTGGTGATATTCGCGGCCGGTGAGCGTTGCTTGCAGGCCGTTGTAATTCGATTTGTAATTGTTGCTCATCTGATAGATGTTCTGCAGGAACGGGAATGCGGTGTTGAACGGCCGCGACGCCTGTTCGGCGCCGCCATCGGACGCGCAGCCATTAAATGCGGGAGCGGACGCCTGGCAGGCTGAAATTGCCGCAGGTGTCCATCCCGAACCTTCGGCCGCCTGGTTGAGGTCCCGAATACCGACTAAGTTCGAGCCGTGGTTCCCGACGTAGCCCACTTCCAGTGAAAGATTATTCGTGATCGCATGTTGGACGTTTAGATTCCAGCTGAGGACGTAAGGTGTCGTGAGATTCGGATCAATGCCCAAGATAGAGCAAGGGCTGCCCGCGTTACAGGTCAACGATGTCGTCGGAAAAACCGTTCCTGGTCCATTCCAGTTCAAACCACCCCCGCCCGGGCTAAGGTTTACGGTACCCACGTCAATCGTTCCGGTTCCTTGTGTTCCCCCGGGGCCTACTCCCATCGCGCCCGTGGGAATCGTGCTGATACCCAAGGAATTGTTCAGCGCCAGGAAGGATTCCCAATTGATCGTCTCGTAGATCATGCCGAAGGCGGAACGGATCACGGTCTTTCCCGTTCCAAACGGATCCCATGCGACCCCCAAACGCGGCGCGAAATTGGTATGGTCGCCGTGATAGGGTGCGCCAATCTGCTGGCCCACTTGCTCCAGCCCGACCGTTGGACTGAAATTGCCCAGCAAGTTGTGGTCTTCTTTTACGACCGTGTTGATCTCGTAGCGCAGACCCAAATTGAACGTGAGATTCCTGGTGGCGCGCCAGTCGTCCTGGATGAATCCGGCGTAGCCCCAATTGTGGATGTGTCGAGTGGGATCGCCTACCAACAAGCTGGCGGAGTCCGGAAAGCCGGCGAAGTACGCTTCAAGCGATGTGGCCGTCGGGAACGGAAAGTCTGCAGAGTTAAATCCGAATTTGATTCTGCCGCGCGCGCCGCCGTACGCGCCGCCGCTGAACGCGTCGCGGTGAATTTCCCCTCCGAACTTGATGGCGTGTTTGCCAATTACGCGCGAGATGTGATCAACGAATTGCACACGCGTATCCGGGCCTTGCACTTTCGGCCAGTTAAATCCCCCCAATTCCTGCGGAAAAATATAGAACGGGGCGATATTAATGCGGGGCAATCCGCCGTAGAGCGGATTGGTTACGCCGGTGTCCAGGCCGTAATCGCTGGCGGGAACGTTGTGATCGTTGGTAAAGGTTGGCTGGTAAAGGCGGTTGTAACCGAAGCGGGCTTCGTTGACCCACTGCGAATTCGGGACGTAAGTCCAGTTCACGCCCGCCACCTGCGCTCTGGTGTGGATTTGCGTCAGCCATTTGGTCTGGAGCTCGCTCGCATCGCTCACCGTTCCGTTGTTGTCGCCATAGAAATACCGGCCGCTGACGGTGTTCCGGTCGTTGATGTGGTAGTCCACTTTGCCGATCGCGTTGTCCGAGCTGACGCTGTTGGGAAGTCCAAAGTTGATCGTAGTGGCGCCGGCCGGATTGGTGCCAGGATTCGTGGGAAATCCGGTGCCGTTGCAAGTAACCGGAGGTCCCAAAGTGCAGCCTCCGATTTGCAGGCTGGCGGGGCTTACAGTTTTTCCGCCCGCGACCAAGTCTTGAATCGCGTTGACCAGGCTGTTTGCACAATCCCCGCTGGCCATAAACGTGCAATTGGTGCCCGCTGCGGGCGTTGGCAATCCAACGGTTGCCGGGGTTGATATCGTTCCGACGTTCCCGACGACGTAGCGCTGGCCTTCGTACCCGCCGAAGAAAAATAATTTGTCTCTCTTGATGGGGCCGCCGACCGTGCCGCCGAACTGTTCGAGATTCCTGGGCTGCTTGATCTGATTATCGGTGTTGAAGTAGTTCCGTGCGTCCAGCGGCGTGTCGCGGCCGAAAGCGTACGCTGTTCCGTGCAGGGTGTTGGTGCCGGACTTCAGGCCGACGTTCACGATTGCACCGGGTTTCCAGCCATATTCGGCAGGTGGATTTTCGATCAAGTTGAATTCCTGGATTGCGTCAATCGGTAAAATCGTTGCGGAATCCCCTGCGATCCCCGCGCCGTTGATGATGCTCTGCCCTGAAAAAGGCTCGCTGTTGAAAAGCCCATCGACAAAATAGCCGTTGTCTTCCGCACGCAGACCGTCGGTACTCGTCGTGGAAAATCCGCCGCCGGGATAGCGCATTACGCCCGGGCGCAATTGCAGGAGGTTTTCGTAATTGCGCCCATTGAGCGGCAGATCGGTAATTTCCTCGTTGCTCAAAGTTCCTCCCAGAGTGGAAGAAGTCGTATTCAGCAGCGGCACTTCCTCGTTAACGATCACCGTCTGGGTGGCATCGCCGGGCTGCAGGACAACATCAATGCGCGCGTCGCTGGCAACTTCCAATTGAATATTGGTGCGCTCGAAGCGCTTGAAGCCGGCTTTGGTGACGGCAACCCTATAGATCCCGGGATCCAGGTTGGGTGCCGCGTATTCGCCGGCACTGTCCGTCTGGAGCGTGCGCGTTACCCCGCGCTGCACATCCGTAATCTCGACGGTTGCGCCCACGATCAGTGCACCGCTCGGGTCGCGGACATCGCCCAGGATTCGACCTGTGGAAGATTGCGAGAGGAGCGGGCTGGACAGTACGAGTACTCCCAACCCGATAACCAAAACACGAGCGACTTTCTCCCAAAACGGGCGCACACGCGAACCCCGCCGTAACGTTTGCATTTCCATGTTTCTCCCCCACCCCTGTGCCAAAAGGCGCTAAAGCGCCCAATGTGGTATGACAGCCCTACCACTCAATGATTTCGCATGTCAAGGTAATTTTTATCGAAACAATTTGCAATTCTGTGGTATGATGGCTATACCAAATGTCGCACGACGCTCAAACCTTGCTTATTTGCCCCTTTCCCACGGCTTTTTTCGCATTTTCGTGCAATTGTTCTCTTGGCGCTGCAATCTGCGCCTGTGCCCTATCAGTGACTCAGAGGAGCGCGTCATGAGCATCGCAACAACGAATCCGGCAACCGGTGAAGTGCTGAGAAGCTTCGAGCCAATCACCGACGCGCAGCTCGAGGACAAGCTGCAGCGCGCCGTCGAAGCCTTCGATTCGTTCCGCAAGACATCGTTCGCCGGTCGCGCAACGCTGATGCTACAAGCCGCGGACATTCTGGAAGCTGACAAAGAAAAATTCGCCCGGATGATGACCACCGAAATGGGCAAGACCTATCGTTCCGCGGTGGACGAAGCCGTGAAGTGCGCGTGGGTATGCCGCTACTATGCGGAGCGTGCCGAAAAATTCCTGGCGGACGAAGCGGCCGACGTTCCCGGAAGCAAGAGCTTCGTGCGATACCTGCCGCTGGGCCCGATTCTGGCGGTGATGCCCTGGAATTATCCTTTCTGGCAGGTTTTCCGTTTCATCGCGCCGTCGCTGATGGCCGGAAACGTCGGATTGTTGAAGCATGCGTCGAATGTGCCGCAATCGGCGCTGATGATTGAAGAAGTGCTCCTGCGGGCAGGATTTCCCGAAGGCGTTTTCCAAACGCTGCTCATCGGCTCAAATAAAGTCGCCAAGATCCTCGCCGATCCCCGAATCAAAGCCGCGACCCTCACCGGCAGCGAGGGCGCAGGCGTACAGGTCGGCATCGCCGCGGCGACGGACATCAAGAAAGTGGTACTCGAGCTTGGCGGCAGCGATCCCTTCATTGTGATGAAAAGCGCCAATCTGGAGCAGGCGGTTGCCGTGGGCGTAAAGGCGCGGGTGCTCAATAACGGCCAGTCCTGCATCGCGGCCAAGCGATTTATCGTCGCGGAAGAAATCGCGGACGAATTCGAGCGCCTCTTCGTGAAAAAAATGGAATCGCTGAAGGTCGGCGATCCGTTCGATGAACGTACCGACGTTGGTCCATTGTCCTCTGCAGAAGCGCTGACGGAACTTGACGCCGACGTGCAAAAAACCATTCGTGCAGGAGCGCGGCTGCTGACCGGCGGGAAACGTCTGAATCAGCCCGGAAACTATTACCTCCCTACAGTGCTCGCCGATATTCCCAAGGATTCTCCGGCGGCGTGCGGCGAACTATTCGGACCCGTCGCGTCCCTGTTCCGCGCCAAGAATGCGGAAGACGCCATTCGGATTGCTAACAGCAGCCCATTTGGCCTGGGCGCCAGCGCCTGGACCAACGACTCTGCGGAGCGCGAAAAGTTCATCAACGGCCTGGAATCCGGAATGGTGTTCATCAACCGGATGGTCGCCTCTGATCCTCGCCTCCCTTTCGGCGGAGTCAAACGATCCGGCCACGGTCGAGAGCTCGCAATTTTCGGAATTCGCGAGTTCATGAACATAAAGACAGTTTCGATCGAAGGGGCGTAAGGCTCGGCCGGAGCCAGAATGGCCGCACAGTCGTTGGGGTGCAGGGCTGACAGGATCGATTCGTGACGGCTTTGATTTGAACGAACCGCGTGTGGCATGCCGGTCTGGCCACTGGACGCCTGGTGGTCATAGGGCAGGAGGTTTTATGTACAAGGTAGTTCGGACGTCGCGTCTGTACGAACAGATCGTGCAGCAGATCGAGGATTCGATCACCAAAGGCACGCTGAAGGCCGGCGACCAACTTCCCTCCGAACGCGAACTGGCTTTGAAATTCGGCGTGAGCCGCACCGCGGTGCGCGAAGCCGTTAAAGCTCTGCATGAGAAGGGCCTGGTGGAAGCGTATTCGGGGCGCGGCACATTCATCACGAACGGAACTTCGCAGGCAGTGCGGCAATCCATCGATTTGATGATGCGGATCGATCAGGCGGACGGCTCCGTATACCTGGCTGAAGTACGCCAGATTCTGGAGCCCGAAATTGCCGCGCTCGCCGCGACTCGCATCCAGGAGCCGCAACTCGCGCTGATGCGCGAGGCATTTACGGTGATGAACGACGCGGTGAAGGATCCCGACGCCTACATCGAAGCGGACCTGGATTTTCATTTGGCGCTCGCCGAGGCCGCGGAGAATCCCCTGATTCTGTCGCTGCTCGATTCGATCGTGGGATTGCTGCGCGAACAGCGCATGCGGATATTTTTTGAAGATGGCGGACCGCAGCGCGGCCAGTACCATCACGCGCGGATCCTCGCGGCCATCGAACGGCGCGACGCGGAAGCCTCGCGCGCGGCGATGCGCGATCATCTGCAGCAGGTCCGCGAGGATTCACGCCCGCACGAGCACCGCGGCGCAGTTCCCGATTCCAATATCTGACCTCGGCGAGGACGAGAATGGCCAATTTAGGTTTTGTCGGACTGGGCGTGATGGGCAGCGAGATGGTCAGCCGCCTTCTGAGCAAGGGCCACACCGTCACGGGCTACAACCGCACGCGCGCCAAAGCGCAGCGCTTGATTGATCGCGGAATGAAGTGGGCAGATTCGCCTCGCGCGGTCTGTGCCACGGCAGACGTCACGTTCTCGATGGTCACCAACGAAAAAGCGCTGGCCGCCATCATGGAGGGGTCCGACGGAATCCTCAGTGTGGTTGCGCCGGGAAAATTTTTGATTGATATGAGTACGGTCAGTCCCCACTACAGCCGCAGTGTCGCAGCCAAGGCCCGCGAAAAGGGCGCCGACATGATTGACGCGCCGGTTTCGGGCAGCGTGATTACACTCCAGGAAGGCAAGCTGTCTGTGATGGTTGGCGGACGCCGCGAGACTTTCGATCGCCTGAAACCGATCCTGGACGACGTTGGACCGAAAGTGACTTACGTCGGAGACAACGGCCTGGCGCTTTCCATGAAAATCGCGACGAACCTGAGCCTCGCCGTGCAAATGATGGCGTTTTGCGAAGGTGTCTTGCTCGCGGAAAAAAGCGGCATCGCGCGCGAAGTCGCCGTCGATGTTCTGACGAACAGCGCCATCGCTTCTCCAATGATTAAATATCGCGGCCCGTTCGTGCTCACCATGCCGGCAGAAGCATGGTTTGACGTGAACATGATGCAGAAGGACATGATGCTCGCTCTGGACATGGGCCGTGCGCTGGACATTCCTTTGCCGACGACGGCCGTCTGCAACGAATTTCTGACCGCCGCACGTGGAATGGGGTTCGCCAAGCAGGATTTTGCCGTAGTGTTCGAAGTTCTGGCACGAATGTCCGGAGTAGCGAAATGACAACGGTTTCTGACCCGACAAGAACAAGCGCTGGCGTTGGCGTGGAAAAGTGGCTACGCATGTACCGCCAGATGATGGCCATCCGCCTGTTTGAAGAAAATGTGAATGAATTGTACACGCGCGCGCTGATGCCTGGTTTGGCGCACCTCTACATCGGCGAAGAAGCGATCGCCGTGGGGGTTTGCGAAGCTCTGCGCCATGATGACTACGTGACCAGCACTCATCGCGGGCACGGCCACTGCCTCGCCAAAGGCGCGTCTCCGAAATTGATGTTTGCGGAATTGCTTGGAAAAGAAGCCGGATACTGCCGTGGAAAGGGCGGTTCGATGCACATCGCCGATCCTGCCACCGGAAATCTGGGAGCGAATGCCATCGTTGCGGGAAGCGTGGGCATCGCTACCGGCGCCGCGCTCTCCGCCAAGACTTTGAAAACGGGACAAGTCGCGGTTTGCTTTTTTGGCGAAGGCGCGCTCGGTCAAGGCGTGCTGTACGAATGCATGAACCTCGCGCAACTCTGGAAGTTGCCCGTCATTTACGTCTGCGAAAATAATATGTACACCGAATACACGCACTTTTCGGAGACCACGGCCGGAGATATTCCCTCCCGTGCCGCGGCTTTCGGCGTGCGCGCGGAAACTGTGGACGGCCAGGACGTTCGCGCAGTGCACGCCGTCGCCACAGACATCGCCGATCGCGCCCGACGCGGTGAAGGCCCGGCATTTCTGCTCTGCAATACCTACCGCTACCGCGGGCATCACGTCGGCGATATCAATCGGGAATATTACCGCTCGAAAAAAGAAGAGCAGCAATGGCTGGCTGAGAGCGATCCGATCAAAAATTTCGCCGAGTGGCTGAAATCTCAGAAGCACGCCGACGCCGGCGCTCTTAGCACGATTGACTCCGAACTAAGAGCTGAAATGGATAAGGCCGTGAAATTTGCTGTCGCAGCGCCGTATCCCGGCGCGGACGAAGTTGACCAGGACGTCTATGCCTGAAACCGGAATTCGTGAAATAACTTTCGCCGAAGCGGTCCGCGAAGCGCTCGCGGAGGAAATGCGGCGCGATTCGCGCGTTTTCATCATGGGCGAGGACGTAGCCGAAGCCGGCACACCTTTCAAAGTACTTTCCGGCCTCGTTGAAGAGTTCGGCACCTCGCGCGTAGTGGACACGCCAATTTCAGAAGCCGGATTCACCGGCGTGGGAGTGGGCGCGGCGATGACCGGCCTGCGTCCCGTCGTGGACATCATGTTCGGCGATTTCATCACGCTGACCATGGACCAAATGGCCAATCAAGCCGCCAAAGTGCATTACATGTCGGGCGGAAAATGGAACGTCCCCATGGTGATGCGCACCACGCTCGGCGCCGCGCGGCGCTCCGCGGCGCAGCATTCCCAATCGCTGCACGCTTGGTTCAGTCACATCCCGGGATTAAAAGTCGTGCTGCCTTCGACGCCCTATGACGCCAAGGGCTTGCTGAAAAGCGCGATTCGCGACGATAACCCGGTGATTTTTTTTGAAGACAAGATGAGCTTCAAGCTGAAGGGTCCGGTACCTGAAGCGGAATACACCATCCCGCTCGGCGTCGCGGACGTGAAGCGCATCGGCACTGATATCACGCTGGTCGGCACCAGCAGCATGGTGCAAGTTGCTTTGGAAGCCGCTGTAATGCTCGAGCAAGCCGGGATCAGCGCCGAAGTTGTGGATCCGCGAACTACCTGGCCGCTCGATGAACACACCTTGATCGAGTCCGTAAAGAAAACATCGCGCGCCATCGTGATTGATGAAGGCTATGGCCGCTACGGCGTTGCCGCCGAAATCGCAGCCACGATTGCCGAAGGCGCGTTTCATTACCTCGATGGCCCGGTAAAGCGCATGGGAGCGATGCACGTCCCGATCCCGTTCTCGCCGCCGCTGGAAGATCTCACGGTCCCCACCGGGAAAACAGTTTTTGATACAGCCATGACGCTTTGCGGCCGGTCTTGATTTCGTAGTTTCAGGAGGGATGCCATGGCGTTACCAACGCATGGAACGATGGCGGTTGATTGGGAACAGCGCATTGACTTCGATCGTCTGCGCACGGAACGTCTGCAGCGCGTGAAGGATCTTCTCGCCAAATCCGAAATGGGCGCGATTCTGTGCTTTGACATGAACAACGTGCGCTACATCACCTCCACGCACATCGGTTCATGGGCGCAGGACAAAATGAGCCGCTTCACGCTGCTCACGCGCAAGAGCGAGCCGATCCTCTGGGATTTTGGCTCCGCCGCCAAGCATCATCAATTGCATTGTCCCTGGCTCGGCGAACGCTCGCGCGCCGGCATTCCTCTGCTGCGCGGCGCGATGTCGCCGGAAATGGGCCGTGCCGAAGACGTCGCGAAAAAAATTCGCAGTGAACTCGAAGAAGTCGGCCTGCTTCACGAGCCTCTGGGCGTTGACATCATCGAGCCGCCCATTCTTTTTGCGCTGCAGCGCGAAGGAATCCAGATTGTAGACGGCCAGCAGCTCATGTCCGACGCGCGCGTCATCAAGACCCGAGACGAAATCGCGCTGCTCAATACTTCCGCGATGATGGTGGATGCGGCCTACGACGAGCTCTACCGCGCGATGAAGCCGGGCATGCGCGAAAACGAGGCCGTCGGCCTCGTCAGCAAAGTCCTGTACGATCTGGGCTCGGAATACGTCGAATCGGTCAACGCGATTTCCGGCGAACGTTGCAATCCACATCCACACGTTTTTTCAGACCGCGTGCTGCGTCCGGGCGATCCCGTTTATTACGACATTCTTCATTCCTACATGGGCTATCGCACCTGCTACTACCGCTGCTTCACCATCGGCTACGCGTCGCACGCCATGATTGACGCCTACAAACGCTGCCGCGAATATCTGGATGCGGCAATTTCGTTGGTTCGTCCTGGCCGCACCACCGGCGAAATTGCGGCGCTGTGGCCGAAGGCGCAGGAATTCGGATTCCCCAACGAAGAAGCGGCGTTCGCTTTGCAATACGGACACGGCATCGGCCTGGCGATATGGGAAAAGCCGGTCATCAGCCGCTTGGTTTCGCTCGATCATCCCTACGAGATAAAGCCCGGCATGGTTTTCGCTCTGGAGACGTTCTGGCCCTCGACCGATGGATGGGCCGCGGCGCGCATCGAGGAAGAAATCGTGGTCACCGAAACCGGCCACGAGGTGATCACGCGTTTCCCGGCGGAGCAATTGATGGTCGCGGGCGCGCATTATTTCACCGTGAACGGGCCCCTATCTGCCACGCGCGAATCCGAAGCGGCGCCCAGCAAGCGCGTCAAGGAGATGGTTGAAGCCAGCGCCAAAATCGAGCGGGTCGGCGCTACCGACTAGGATTTCATTTCTTTTCCGCGAGGAATTATGGCCATCAGTGTTGTTATGCCCGCTCTCGAACTGACCCAGGAAACCGGCAAGCTGGTTTCCTGGCGCAAAAAGGAAGGCGAAGCCGTCGCCAAGGGCGAGACTTTGCTCGAAGTCGAGACGGACAAAGCCGTGGTCGAAGTGGAAGCGCTCGCCGATGGATATTTAGCCGGCGTGAAAGCGAAGGAAGGGGACGTAATCGCCGTCGGCCGCACGATTGCCTGGATCGTGGACAAGGGCGAACCCGCTCCAGCGGACGAAGCGCCTGCTGCTGCGGCGTCCACCACTGCCGCCGTCACAGCACCGCGCGTCGCCGAATCGGCAGCTCCATCCTCCGATGCTGCGATCTCGGGCGCGAGGGTGAAGATTTCACCGAAAGCTCGCCGCCTCGCGGCCGAACTTCACGTCAATCTTGAAAACGTGCGCGGTTCGGGCGCCGGCGGAGAAATTCTCGCTTCCGACATCGAGGCCGCAGCAAAATCGCCCGCGCCAAGCGCGGCCACGCCCTCCGCCAGCGCTAAACTCGAGACGCTCACCTCTATCGGCCGGTTGATGGCGGAGCGCACCACGCAAAGCTGGACCACCGTCCCGCATTTCTTCCTGGTTCGCGAAGTCGACGCCAGCGCGCTCCATCAAGCGCGCGAAAAACCTGCCTCTTCCGCCGCCACCAATTCCGGCGTCAAAATAACGCACACGGATTTGCTGACCGCACTCGTCGCTCGCGTCCTGCTGCAACACCCGCGCATGAATGCGAGCTGGACGCCCGATGGAATCCGCCTCCACGCAGAAGTGCACATCGCCCTCGCGATCGCCGTGAGCGACGGCGTGATCGCGGCAGTGATTCCCAACGCGCACGTCGCGACCATCGCCGAAATCGCCGCGCAACGCCGCGACCTCGCCGAGCGCGCCAAATCCGGCAAATCGCGCCCGCAGGATTTCGCCGGCGCTACATTTACGATCAGCAACCTCGGCATGTTCCAGATCGATTCCTTCAGCGCGATTATCCCGCCGCCGCAGGCCGCAATCCTGGCGGTCGGCGCAATTACCGATCGCATCGTTGCCATCAACGGCCAGCCTGCCGTCCGCAGCATGATGACGCTCACGCTCTCCTGCGATCATCGCGTCGTGGATGGCGCGCGCGGCGCGCAGTTCCTGAATGATCTAGCAAAAGCAATCGCCAAACCTCAGCAGCACTTGCGCTGATCAGCTCCGACCCCGACGCCCGGCTCCCTTGGGCGAGGCTCGCCTCATGCACACGGTGGCGCGGAAATCACTTCGGGATGACGTCGCCTCACAGCACGGCTATCAACAAACGTTCTTGCGCAGCCTATCGGCGCCGCGTGCAGGTTAGATCGCGGAGGTGTCGCGCCTCACCAACATCACAGAACAGGTCTGGCCGATGGAGCAGCACCGAGAAGCGGTAAATCCAATTCTGGCTGGCGGAGGGGGTGGGATTCGAACCCACGAGACCCTTTCGGGCCTAACGGTTTTCAAGACCGCCGGAGTCAACCGCTTTCCTACCCCTCCGAATTGACCTCTTGCAACATTGTAGCTTGCGACCCGGTTTAGTGACAGTACTGGCCCAGATTGGTGTACATGTGGGCTGACTGTCACCAAATTGTCACCAAAACCGTCGACTTTTTCAACTGCTGCTCGCTTGCTCCCGATATTTGTGTGCGCATATTGTTTCTGCGGGCGAGAAGACGTGTTTGTTCGAGTTGCTGAGACCCTGCATAAATTACTCAACAAGGACGGACAGGCGTTCTTTGCTCATGAATGCTACACAGGTGTATATACCTGTGTAGCAATGATTGGAAGCACCTCTCATGCGCGCCCTAGCAGGGATTGAAGGCCTGGCAAGGAGGAAGATATACATACCTTACTCCTTCGTGTCTTTTGTGACTTCTCCGCCGCGTAAACGAGACGGCTTCTCAAACCACGCTTGCGATTACTTACGCTGCGTTACGGTTTGAAGGACTTATCCGAGCCCTTTGGAGAATAATTTGAGCACTAACTACATCACG